>ENA-OPBM01001669-OPBM01001669.1-human-gut-metagenome-genome-assembly--contig:-NODE-1669-length-12387-cov-2.926695_pt1 | contig 12387 bp, 10 predicted proteins | sample MGYA00241069_ERZ501454 | MGnify/ENA primary metagenome ERZ501454 (study PRJEB25962, sample SAMEA2042625) | human gut metagenome | biome: human gut; feature: human-associated habitat; material: faeces... | reverse complement strand
AAGATAATGAAAAAGGGTGACCCGTTCAGTCGTTATTGACTTTTGGGTCACCCTCTTTTTGTTTGAACTTATAAGCCTGTTTTAAATCTTTTGAAAATTGTACTATTTCATTTCGGATAAAAATTTAAACAGGCATTTAACTATATTTGAAAGAAAGAATTTTATTTTTGGGCTGAGATATAATTATCGGTTTTGAATAAATTCGTAACTTCATAACGAGCTAATGATTAAAATAAATAGCTATGAAAATAGTATTTAAAATAGAATATCGTACCCGTTGGGGACAAGAACTTTATGTGACAGGCAGTCATTCTTCTCTTGGTAATTTTGAGGAGGAGAAAGCTGTACCGATGCGGTATGAAGGAGATGGGATATGGGCTTTAACACTGAATTTGCAAGACGCATCTTCCGGATTTGATTATCATTATTTAGTGAAAGAATATGGGCAGCCTTATGACAAAGAATGGGGCGAGCCTCGCTCTTTTATACCGTCGACATTAAATCATACTTATTATTTATATGATGTTTGGCAGAATATGCCTGCCAACAGTTCGTTTTATTCTTCTGCTTTTAATAAAGTAATTTTGGCACGTCATCGGACAGGTTCAGATGTTTTGCCTTCTTATTCAACTGCCGTGACGTTACAGATATATGCACCCTCTATTCGTCCGGATGAAGTTGTGGCTTTGACCGGGACAATGATGTCTGAGGCATGGAGTATTAAGGATGCTATTATTATGGATGATACACGTTTCCCTTTGTGGGAGGCTGTATTGGATGCATCATCTTTGAAACATACCGTAGAATATAAATTCTTGGTCATGAAGAAAGATTCCCGTAATGTCGTTGCATGGGAATCTGGGAATAACAGAGTTTTGGAGATTCCTCATTTGGGACCGGGTGAGAACATCGTTTTTTCCGGCTTTAAATGGAATCTTCCTTTACCGGATTGGAGAGGGGCAGGAGTCGCAATTCCGGTCTTCTCATTACGTTCAGAAGAAAGTTGGGGAATAGGAGAGTTCCTTGATTTGAAGAAGATGGTCGATTGGGCTGTACAGACAAGTCAGCGGTTTATTCAGGTTCTGCCGGTTAATGATACTACAATGACTCATACTTGGCTTGATTCGTATCCTTACAGGGCGAATTCTATTTTTGCTCTTCATCCGGCATATTTACGAGTAACGGCAATAGATCGGTTGAAAGACAATGATTCTATGGTTGCATATGAAAAACTTGCAGCAGAGTTGAATGTTTTGCCAGAGATCGATTATGAGCGAGTAACTCTTATGAAATGGGAGTATTTAAAAGCCGTATTTTTGCAGTCAGGGGAAAAAACATTGAATTCATCTGGTTTTAAAGAGTTCTTTGAGGCTAACAGAGAATGGCTTGAGCCTTATGCTGCTTATTGTTGTTTGCGTGATATTTATGAAACTCCGGACTTTAGGAAATGGAAGATGTATTCGGTTTTCAATCCGGATGATATAGCCGAATTCTGTGCATGTGGGAATATTTATTATGATAAAGTCAGTTTTTATTATTTTGTTCAGTATCATTTACATGTACAGCTTCTTGAAGTCAGGAATTATGCGCATGCAAAAGGCATAGTGCTTAAAGGCGATATTCCTATCGGGGTAAGTCGGGATAGTGTAGATGCGTGGTCTCATCCCGAATTGTTTTACATGGATTCGCAGGCTGGAGCTCCACCTGATGATTTCTCTGTAGAAGGCCAAAATTGGGGATTCCCGACATATAATTGGGATGAGATGGCTAAAGACGGTTATGCTTGGTGGAAAGCCCGTTTTCGTAAAATGGCAGAATATTTCGATGCATACCGCATAGATCATATATTGGGTTTTTTCAGAATCTGGGAAATTCCCGAAAGTGCCATACAAGGAGTATTGGGGCATTTTAATCCGGCTATTCCTTTTTCGATAGAAGAATTACAGTCTTATGGATTTTATTTTGATGAACACCGACATGCACATCCGTATATTCGGGAATATATGTTACAAAGTCTGTTTGGCGAATATGCAGGAGAGGTAATACATGATTATCTGCTTGAATGCGGATATGGAATATATGCATTGAGTCTCGATTTCAATACGCAAAGGAAAATTGAAAACCATTTTTGTGGTAAAAGTGATGAGAAGAGTTTAAAAATAAAATCCGGACTTTTTGCATTAACAGATGAAATTTTGTTCGTAGAAGATCCTTACCAGAAAAGGAAGTACCATCCTTGTATCTCTGCCCGGCAAACATATAGTTATAAATCTTTGACTGATTATGAAAGATGGTGTTATGATCGGCTGTATGTTGACTTTTTTTACCATAGACAAGATGCTTTTTGGAAAAATGAAGCAATGAAGAAACTACCACCGTTGATATCTTCAACCGGGATGCTGGTGTGTGGTGAGGATCTGGGGATGATCCCGCAATCTGTACCGGAAGTAATGAATGCGTTGCAGATTCTGTCACTCGAGATACAAAGAATGCCGAAAGATCCGGATAAAGAGTTTGGAGATGTTGCTAATTATCCGTACTTGTCGGTATGCACTACTTCTACGCATGATATGTCCGGAATCAGAGCATGGTGGGAGGAAGACAGGAGTAAGACCCAACGGTATTATAATTGTATTTTACAAGAACAAGGGGAAGCTCCTTATTATTGTGAACCGTGGATATGTGAAAAGATTCTTGCTATGCATATGCATTCGCCTTCTATGTTGGCTATCATTCCATTACAAGACTGGTTTTCGATTGATGGAAATATACGCCGTAATAATCCTGTGGAAGAGAGGATAAATGTTCCGGCTAATCCTCGCAATTATTGGCGTTATCGTATGCATATTACGATAGAAGATTTGTTGAAAAACTCCAATTTCAATGAACGGGTATTCGAGCTGGTGAGATCCGGTGGGAGAGAATGATTTACAAAAGCAATCGGGTGGAATCAAATCCCACCCGATTACTTTGTTAAAGAAGTTTTATTCTTCTGTATATCTCACAATTGTTTGTTCACGGTCAGGACCTACCGAAACGATTTTGATCGGAACTTGCAGCTCCTCTTCTAAGAATGAGATATAAGCATTAAATTCTTCCGGAAATTCGTCTTCACTTTGCATTTTGGTCATATCGCATTTCCATCCCGGGAGCTCTACATATACCGGTTCGATAGAATCATTAATTTCAAAAGGAAACTCTTCTGTCTCTTTACCATCAATTTTATAAGCAACACAAGCTTTTATCGTTTCGAATGTGTCGAGCACATCGCTTTTCATCATGATGAGGTGTGTAACGCCGTCTATCATAATGGCATATTTCAAGGCAACGAGATCTATCCATCCGCAACGACGCTTACGTCCGGTTACAGCTCCGAACTCGTGCCCGATACTACACATCTTTTCTCCTGTTTCATCGAATAACTCTGTGGGGAAAGGACCGCTTCCTACTCGAGTGCAATATGCCTTGAAAATACCGTAAACATTCCCGATTTTGTTAGGTGCTATACCGAGTCCCGTACAAGCACCGGCACAAATGGTATTTGAAGAAGTCACAAAAGGATATGAACCGAAATCGACATCTAACAGAGTCCCTTGAGCTCCTTCTGCAAGAACCGATTTACCCTCTTTTAAAAATCCGTTTATAACGTGTTCGCTGTCGATGAGATTAAATTTTTTCAAATATTCCAGAGCCTCGAACCATTGTTTTTCGAGTTCTGTAATGTCATATTGATAATTAAGTGATTTCAAAATAGATTCGTGCCGAGCCTTAGCTTTGGCATACTTCGTTTCGAAGTCATGTAATAAATCACCTACTCGCAATCCGTTGCGGCTTACTTTATCGGTATAGGTAGGGCCGATGCCTTTACCTGTCGTTCCGATTTTAGAGTCGCCTTTAGCGGCTTCGTATGCTGCGTCTAATATACGATGAGTCGGGAGTATAAGATGTGCTTTCTTCGAAATGTATAATCTTTGTGTCAGGTCATGTCCGCTGGCTGCCAGAGCTTCGGCCTCCTGTTTGAAAAGAACAGGATCGAGAACAACTCCGTTACCGATTACATTTACTTTTCCGCCTTGAAAAATACCTGAAGGAATAGAGCGGAGTACATATTTTTGACCGTCGAACTCCAAAGTGTGTCCCGCATTTGGGCCTCCTTGGAAACGGGTGATAACGTCATACTTAGGGGTTAGCACATCGACTACTTTTCCTTTACCTTCGTCGCCCCATTGTAAACCTAATAGCACATCTACTTTCATACGTATATTCCTAATTTTATATAAACTTTCTTGTTCTTGAAAAAATAAGGGCTATTTACGAGATGCTTTTTTTCGTTCTGCCTGATTGCAACGGTTACATAGACCATATACATATAAGGCATAATATGAAGTTGTAAATTTCCCGAATTTTTTGTTTGCCAATACATTTAATAGCTCTTGATCTTTTACTTCCTGTACTTTCCCGCATTTTGTACAGATCAGGTGATGATGGCTGACCATATTATACGATTTTTCGTATTGGGCGGGATTGTAACCGAATTGATGTTTCCTTATCAGACCGGCATCGACAAGCAAGTCTACGGTATTGTAAATGGTTGCCCGGCTTACCCGATATTCGCTTTGAGACATAATGTCATAAAGTGAATCAACATCGAAGTGTTCGTTCGTCGAATATATCTTATCCAATATGGCATAGCGCTCAGGAGTTTTGCGATGACCTTTCGCTTCTAAATATTGAGTAAGTTTTTGTCTTACGATTTCTTTCGTTTTATCTTCCGGCATGGTGTCATTTGTAGGAAACAGGACAAAGATAATTAATTTTTATAACAAGAACAATGAAACGTTAGTTCATTTATCTTGCGTCGGAAAAAGAGTGTCTTTGCAAAATACATATTCCAGTAAGATCTCTTCTGCAAATCTTTTTTGTCTGTCATTTTCTGTTTCGTATATATGGCGAAATATGTCGGCTGTATTTTCTGCTGTTTGAAGATCTCTGTGCATCAGCCGTTTTATGCAATTGAGTGCCACTATTCGTATTGAGGAGATTTCCCGGTCGTCTTGGTTTAAAACTGAGGATATGAGTTTTTCTTCTCCTGCTTTGTCCGGATACCTGTTTTGCATCATTAGCCGGTTAAATAATTGGTATCCTGTATAGCGAAGAATATCTTTGTCCGATGTGACCCATTCGCTTGCTTTTTGTATTGCAAACGGGAGTTTGATAAATAAATTCATGCAACAGATGTCTGCAATTTCAGGATAGGGAATCTCTTCAGCCCATTGTTGGGCTTTGTCCGGATTCATTTCATTTGCCGGGTATAGCCATGTAGCTAACATTTTCGATTCTCTTATTTGTTCTTTCCAAAGATATTGGGCTAATTCTGCATTGGGGGTATATGATTCTGCGATATTGCGTATCAATGGAAGGGTAAGACCGAAATTAATCCGGTAGTCCATCCCTTTTTCTCGCATACTTGTAGAAACGATTCCGTTCATTGCCATTCTGAATCGTTTTTTTATTTCCCGTAAAGTTTCCTCCATAAAAGTTAAGGTATAAAATAGCTTTTTTCAAAGGTACGTAGAATTTTTATTTTTACTCAATATAAAATATAAAAAACGGATAATTTCAATTATGAGATTATCCGTTTTCCATATTATTGTTTATGAGTTTCTAATCGTTATAAGTAGGTAGAGGAGAATAGTCTTTTGAGTACCGTAACATTTGTTCGGAGTACCCTTCATCGTATGAGATTTTTACATCTGTGATATTTCCGTTATTATCTTTTACGGGGGTATATACGGGATTAATGAATCCCTTATACGGAGCAATGTTCAATTTCTCGTAACGGGCTAATACTTCTTTATGAAGATCGGGATCTACTTTTACGGCATAAGTTTCCACAAGATTCTTTCCGGCTTCATAATCTCCCGTAGATTTGATGCGTTGTATTTCTGCCAGCAATTCTCCCAATAATGTCCGCATTTTGTCATAATCGTTTATAACGACAAAAGTCTTTCCGTTTTTCTTTTTAAATTCTACAACTTTATCCTGAGCACCTTTTTCCAATACCCAAGCTGCGATCAATTGTCGATTACGCATGTGCGCTTCTTCGATGTTTTTACCGGGAGCGATACGGGTCAGTTGAGTCATAAGGCCGTTCATCATGTACTTATAGTATTCCGACTTATAAGCATCTGCTGTTGGCAGGAGTCCGAGAGATACTATTTTCGGATCGGCGATATAATAGAGGGCAAATAGATCTGCTCGTGCTTCTTCGAGGGTAGAGGTATAGGCTTTTAATGCATCGGGATCTGTACCCGGGAGTAGTTTCCCGGAAGCATGCCCGAGACACTCATGCAGGTCGGTATGCAAATTATCGGCTTGAAATCCGTATTTTTCTATCCAATTGCGTTCTGTATCGCTCCATACGAATTCTTCTGCAAAGCCATTTCCTTGTGCCGCTTTATCGTAAGCATCTGTAATATTTTCGATCGTTACAGATTTTGAACCGTGATCGTGACGTATCCAGTTGGAGTTTGGAAGATTGATTCCGATTGCAGTAGAAGGATAAGAGTCTCCTCCAAGAATAGCTGCGGTGATTACCTTTGCCGATACACCTTTCACGTTTTCTTTTTTAAACCGGTTATCTACCGGAGAGTTGCTTTCGAACCATTGAGCGTTGTTACTGATGTTCTCGGTACGTCTCGAAGCTTCTTTATTTTTAAAGTTGACCAATGCTTCCCAGCTGGCTTTCATGCCAAGAGGATCTCCGTAGGTTTCGGTAAATCCGTTTACAAAATCAATGTCAGAGTTCAGATCTCCGACCCAAAGGATTGCGTATTCGTCAAATTCTTTTAAATCACCGCTTTTATTGTAAGAAATCAGTTTTTCGATTACTGCTTTTTGCTGGTCGTTTTCTGCAACGGCAGCAGCTTTTTAAAGCCAATAAACGACTTTTTCCAGAGCCTCGGAGTAGCGACCTCCGACTTTATAAACTTGTTCTTGTATTTTTCCGTTCCGTTTAACCAGACGGCTGTTCAATCCGTATGAAATAGGAGTGGGATCGGCAGGATTTTTCATGTTATTATAAAAAGCTTCGGCTTCGGCCTGAGTGACTCCGTCATAATAATTCCCTGCAGAAGTTGCGACAAGATCCTCTCCTTCGGTTTGATTTACCCGTTTTGTCATAATCTTGGGATTAAACATTACCGGAGTGATGTCGTTCAGTAAATCTTTAATGCTTCCTCCTTTTTTTAAAGGCAAAGACTGAGCCGGTATAGAGCTGACTGCTTGAACGAAGAAGTTTTGACTGAATTCGGGTGTGAATTTATCAGTCGAGTAGTGATGATGGATTCCGTTGGCAAACCATACTTGTTTCAGATATTTTTCCAAAGCTTTAAAATCTTTACTGTTTCTGTCTCCCTTATATTGGGTATAAACAGCCTCGAGAGTCCGACGGATAGCCAGATTCCATTTCCCGTTTTGATCATATAGAATATCTCGTCCTTGCAATGCGGCTTGAGAAAGATAATAGACTAATTCTTTTTGTTTAGGTGTCAAGTCTTCAAATCTCGGAACTTTATAACGAAGTATTTCCAGATCTGCAAATTTTTCAACCGAATAGAAATTTTTTTCAGTTGCCGATATTTCGACAGATGTTGAAAATGTAGCTGCGGCTATCATCATACAAATAGTTTTTTTCATTGTCATTTTGTTTGATCTGTGTTTCAATGTATATGCAAATGTACAATCTTCAGGTTAAAGAAAAAAGTTTCATTAGTAAAACTCTAATGAATATAGTTTATAGAAGTAAAAGCCTGTCTTAAATTTTGCTTGGGGTTGATTTGGAATAAATTCATATGAATAATCATTTTCCCTATATAGGGAAAATGTACAGATACTGCCACCATCATTATAGACTGGCGCTAAGATTTGTGTTTTTATGCAGAAGATTATTTCATTTTTATGAAATGGTTAAAGTTGCGTTGTTTCGGTAAGTTTTGGGTGAAAAACCGGTGTAACGTTTGAAAAACTTACCGAAAAAGGACGGATTCGGGAAATTCATTTGAAAAGCTATTTCTTGAACCGTTGCATTGGAATATTTCAAAAGAAAAATAGCTTCTGACATAATGACTTCGTCTATCCACCTTGAAGGTGTTTTCCCGCTTACTTCTTTGATTATAGTTGATAAATATTTAGAAGAAATACATAATTTCGATGCATAAAAATGAACCTTTCTTTCTTTTTTGCAGTATTGTGAGACCAATTGCATAAATCGTGCGAAATAATCTTGATTTCTACTTTGGTGAATGTTTGTGATTTCGAGAAACTCGGGATTATTGGCCAGACTGATTATGTCATATAAGAAGGTTTTTAAAGCTGCATGATAAGCTTTTCTGTTCCATTCCGAGCATGTAGCGGTTTTTATTCGTTCCTGTATATTATCCAACATTCGGATGAGTTCATCTCTTCTGTTTGTCGGAATGGTGATGACCGGGTTATTTGTTGTTTGGATGAATAAAGGAGATATTTTATTCCATTGCAAAAAATTCTTTCTTAAATAGTCGGATGCTAAGATCACCTCGCTTATGATACTCTCCTTTTTGCAATCTATTTTTATAATATTATTGGGTAAATATACGAACAATGTACCTGGAGTTACGGTGTATGATCTTAAGTCTGATATTATGTTTACTTCTCCGCTGATACAAAATAGTAAGGCATAAGCTTCAACTTGGAAAGGTGATTGTACATCTTCTGGTTTTATACTCTGTCGCATTATCATGCAACCGTCAAGCACGCTTTTCTCTTTGCAGGGGTATGATTTCGTTATATGCTCGAATGTGCATTTTTTTATTTGTACCATGTCCGTTGTTTTTTGATATATCATATTGAAATAACTTTATCAGTTTCTTTGTCTTTAGATAATCCTTTATGAGTTTTTCCGATAGCTTAGAACCGCCCATATATTAAGTGTCACGGCAAAACTTAATAATGCTGTCAGTTGTGGTATTAATTCAGTTATTCCGCTTCCGCGCAGATAAACAGCTCTCATTACTTGAATGAAGTATTTTAAGGGATTAAATATGACTATTGTTTGTGCCCATTCAGGCATGCTTGCAACCGGTGTGAATAGTCCGCTTAACAGAATCAGAATAATTATAAAGAAGAACATGACGAACATCGCTTGTTGCATGGTGCTTGAGTAGTTTGAGATAATTAAGCCAAATCCGGAGATTAAAACAATGAAAATCAGTGAAAAAAAGTATAATGTGAACAGACTCCCGACAGGCGAGATTCCATATAATACTTTGGCTAATAGGAAGCATATATTCAGTACTATGAACCCGATAATCCAATAAGGTATCAATTTGGCAAGAATAAATGTAAACTTGCTTACCGGAGTTACATTGATTTGCTCGATAGTTCCTATTTCTTTTTCACTTACTATATTTAGTGCCGGAAGGAATCCGCAAAGCATGGTCAGTAACATTACCATGAGTGCCGGTACCATAAAGAATTTGTAATTTAAGTGTGGGTTGAAACGGTTCTGCACCGAAATATTTACGGTTGCCGATAGATTATTCGCATTACTTGAATTTAGCCACTCTTGTTGTATTTCTCCGGCAAAACTGTTTATTATTTCCATCATATACGAACTACCTAGCCCTCCTTTTGTCCCGTTTACAGTGTTGGCGGAGATCAGTACGTTTGCATTCTTTTCTTTGATGAGGTCTTTTTCAAAGAAAGGCGGTATTTCGAGAATGATATCGGTAGAGCCTTTCTCTATAGACCGCATGGCTTCGTTATATGTCGGGGATATTTCTTTTAAATGAAAATATTCGGATGCATTTATCTTGTGTATGAGCCTTCGGGAATAATCCGAATGGTCATTATCCACTATCCCCAGATTGATATTTTTTATTTCAAGGTCTGCCGCCCAAGGCATCAATATCATCATCATGCACGGAAAGATCAATATTAATTTCGGCATGAATGAGTCCCTGATCATCTGTTTGAACTCTTTTTCTATGAGGTATTTTATTTTCATATTATTCGAGTCTGTTTTTAAATTTCTTTAGACTTATAGTAATTAATATTATGGACATAAACATGAGAATTGATATTTCTTGCCATGCAAGAGAGACATTTACCCCTTCGATCATCAGTTTTTTTACGGTCATTATATACCATTTTGCCGGAATGATGTGCGATATCCATTGTAGTATGGGAGGCATACTTTCTATCGGGAATATCATTCCGGAAAGCAACATGGTAGGCATCATCAATATCATTCCCGAAGCCAGCATGGCCGCTACCTGTGTTTTTGTCAAAGTCGAGATCAACAACCCGAGAGATAATGATACGAAAATGAAAAGGAGAGATACGATAATCAGCCAGAATAGACTGCCGGCAATAGGAACATGCAAAACATAAACCGATAAAATGAGAATCGTAAATAAGTTTACGCAGGAAAGAACGAAATAGGGGACTGCTTTTGCAAAAATGATAAAGATCGGTCTCATTGGAGAAACCAACAATACCTCCATTGTCCCCATTTCTTTTTCTCGAACAATCGATATAGATGTCATCATTGCGCATATCAACATCAGAATGAGCCCCATAACACCCGGTACAAAATTATATGCGCTCTTCATTTGAGGATTATATAATAATTTTATGTTTGAGGTGATATGCAGGGGAATATTGTTGCCAAGAGCCAGTTCTTGCTGGCTGGCAGCAATGATACTTGCAGCGTATTGAGTGAATGTTTTTGCTGTATTGGGATCGGTTGCATCGGCAATAATTTGTATGCCGGCTTCTCCGGTGTGCAATAATTTGCTGCTAAACTGTTCGCTGAATACGATTATCATATCTGCTTTGCCCTCTTTAAACTCTTTTTCTATTTCGTTGCTGGTATGCAGATAGCGATCTACGATAAAATATTCGCTGGCGTCTATTCGCTCTATTATTTTTCTACTGACAATATCTTCGTTTGGGTTCAGTATGCTGACCCGTATGTCCTTTATATCGGTATTGAGTGCAAACCCAAAAATAATAATTTGTATGATCGGCATTCCGAGGAGAATCATCATTGTCCGGATATCCCGGAAAATATGATAAAATTCTTTATGTACAAAAGCTATAAATTGTTTCATATCAATCTGCTTTACGAGTTGCCTTGTGGGCTAATTGCTGGAAGACATCTTCCATGCTTTCTGCTTTAAATTGCTGTTTCAAGTTCTTGGGAGTATCTAATGCGTCGATGCGTCCATCGACCATTATCGAGACTCGATTACAATATTCCGCTTCATCCATATAATGTGTCGTGACGAATACTGTTATTCCCCGATCAGCGGCCTGATAGATCAGTTCCCAAAATTGACGTCGTGTCGAAGGGTCTACGCCTCCGGTCGGTTCATCGAGAAATACGATCTTCGGTTCGTGAAAAATAGATACCGAAAACGCGAGTTTCTGTTTCCAGCCGAGGGGAAGTTCTTTTACCAAAGTATTCCGTTCGCTTTCAAATCCGAGTTGTTTTAGAAGAATATTCGTTTTTTCGGAGATCTGACGGTCGTTCATTCCGTATATTCCGGCAAAAAGCCGTATATTTTCCCATACTTTTAGGTCTTCATAAAGTGAAAATTTCTGACTCATGTATCCGATGTTCTCTTTTACATTCTCGGCTTGTCTGTATATATCGAATCCTGCGACCGTTCCTTTTCCTGAAGTCGGTTTGCTAAGACCGCATAGCATTCTCATTGCGGTTGTTTTTCCAGCGCCATTGGCCCCTAAAAAACCAAAAATTTCACCTTTAAAAACCTTGAAAGAAATGTGGTTTACTGCCGTAAAATTTCCGAAAGTCTTGGTTAGGTTTTCTGTTTCAATAACAATTTCGTTCATATCATCCGTTTTTAAGCAAGCTGCATGTAACAATCTTCTATAGAAGCCTTAATTTCTTGAATTATAATTTCCTCGTGGCCTTTTTGTTGTAACCATCTGCATAAATCATTTATCGTTAAATCATTGTTTTTTAAAGTGATGTGGTGTGTTTCACCAAATGCAAAACAACTGTCGATAAAAGGATGAGACCGTAAATCTGTCAGTAATTTGAACATTTTGTTACTTTGTACCGACCATAAGGTTTTTTTGAAGCCGGCAGTAATGTTTTCGGGTGTATCTATTCCTATGAATTTGCCTTCTTTGATTAGGGCAATCCTGTCGCATAAACGGGCTTCATCCATGTAAGGTGTAGATACGAGTATTGTAATACCTTGATTTTTTAATCGTTTCAGCATTTCCCAGAATTCTTTGCGGGAAACCGGATCTACACCGGTAGTCGGTTCATCTAAAAATAGGACTGAGGGTTTATGAATGAGAGCGCAACTTAAA
>ENA-OPBM01001667-OPBM01001667.1-human-gut-metagenome-genome-assembly--contig:-NODE-1667-length-12404-cov-2.398008_pt1 | contig 12404 bp, 8 predicted proteins | sample MGYA00241069_ERZ501454 | MGnify/ENA primary metagenome ERZ501454 (study PRJEB25962, sample SAMEA2042625) | human gut metagenome | biome: human gut; feature: human-associated habitat; material: faeces... | reverse complement strand
CTACACCTTACATTCGGCAAAATGAATGGCTCACGGACTACGTGAATATCCTTTCCGAAGAAAATAATCATTATAAAAGTCGGTTCGACAGAGATAAGCGCACGCTCCTTGAACTGAAGAAAATACTTGAAATAGAGGGATTGCTTGATACGTACAAGCATCTTTTTGAGGACAGAGATAGTAGCATTATCAACTGTGGTTATCCCAGAAACAACTACAGCGGACTCAACTCTCTCCGGGCAAGACTGAAAAACCGTAAGTGGAATGGAGTATCACCGTTCGGAAGAATAGACTCTATCTCCGATAGTGATTGTTTGGTTTCTGAGAACAGAAATATCCTTGCTGCTGATACCACCATATTAATGTACACCGACAACCAATGTATCGGCTCTCCCGTCTATTTCTTTTTCGCCCTCAATTCGGACAGATTGACTGATGCCTCGCAAATGCTAAATCTTGACGAACTGGCGCGTGTGGCGAAGAAGCATAATTTGTGCGTAAGAGTGACTGGCGCAGCAGACAGTTCAATAGGTACGGCTGCTATCAATGACTCGTTGAGTGTATTGAGATCTGGTGTCATCGCAGCCGAATTGGAACAGCGAGGCATTCCGGCCGACCGTATAATAAAAGCGGGCAAGGGAGGAATTGCCGACTATTTGCCTATTGAGGCTAACCGACATACGAAAGTGGAATTGTATTTTTCTAAGACGACAAAAACAGGAGACTAATAATAATTCTCATTTTTAATTTGCATACAATATCTTTACACTCCGTTATCAGCAACGTTGATAACGGAGTGTATAATCCTACTGGAAAATAGGATGCCGTGGCAGTTTCTCATCATTCGTCGGCGAAACACTGGATAAGATTTGTGAGATTCTGGGTATCGACGAGAATCAGAAAGGTATTAGCATTACCCTCAAAGGTTGACGCACGAAAAGTAGTCAACCTTTTTTTGCAGGGATAAATCCCGTAGGGGCTTATTGCTTTTCCGGAAGATGTAACTGATTATAAAGCTCCTCGGATAAATCCGTCTTCGCAAGTCAGGAATGCCCTGTGTTTGTACTTGTTTTCTTAGTTATAAGATTCTAATAAAACATGAAAAAATCTCGGAATCAGCAACAATAACATATATTGAGCCATTACGATAATCAAGAAAAAAATCAATATGGCTACAGTAAAAATAAAATTTCGTCCTTCCATTGTCAGCAGTAAAGAAGGTACATTGTCTATCCAAATCATCCACAACCGGATTGCCAGACAGATTGGCATCGGTTACAAGGTATTCCCCCATGAGTGGGACAGGTCACGTTCGGAGGTCGTCATTCCACCCGGGACGGATGAACTTCGACAAGTTCATCTTACGACTGTCAAAAACGGTATCAGTGAAAATGTGCTTGCCGTTGACAATATTATCAAGCGGTTGGAACTGTCAGGCAACAGATATACTTCCGCACAAGTTATAGAGGCTTATTTGTCCGCTCAAACCGATGGTTTCGTCTCTTATATGCGCAGCCTGATACATCAGCTAAATCAGATTGGCAAGAACCGGACTGCCGGAACCTATACCACGACAATGAATAGCTTTATCCGTTTTTATGGCACAAAGGAAGTGCCGTGGGAACAGGTGGATGCAAAGCTGATGGTGCGCTATGAGGTGTTTCTAAAAGAAAACGGGATATGTCCTAACACCTCTTCCTATTACATGAGAAACCTGCGCGCGATGTATAACCGGGCGGTAGAATGTGAACTTACCTTTCATCGAAACCCGTTCAGGGATGTTTATACGGGCGTTGACAAGACCGTGAAACGTGCCATACCGCAAGATGCGATTAAGCGTCTGAGAGACTTGGACTTAAACTTGCGTCCCTCTGCTGATCTGGCAAGGGACATTTTTATGTTCAGTTTCTATACCCGTGGAATGTCGTTCATTGATATCGCATTTCTGCGGAAAGAGGATATCCAAAACGGCATCTTGTCCTATCGGCGTAAAAAAACCAATCAGCATATAGTCGTAAAATGGGAAAAACAAATGCAGGAAATCGTAGATAAGTATGATACGGCAAATTCCCCTTATCTGCTACCACTCATCAAGAATGTCGGTCAAGATGAAAGACGCCAATACCATACCGCTGCCCATCGGATAAACAGGAATCTGAAAACAATCGGCAATCAGTTAGGATTATCCATGCCGTTGACCTGTTATGTCGCGCGGCATACGTGGGCGAGTATTGCCAAAAGCAAAAACATTCCCATATCTGTAATAAGTGAAGCTATGGGGCATGATTCGGAAAGTACAACAAGAATCTATCTGGCTTCTTTGGACACTTCAGTTATAGACAATGCAAATAAACTGATTATCGGATTGTTGTGATTTTCAAATAAAACGGAAAGTCCTGTTTGTTCGTTTCACTCCCATTCTCTTACCAAGAGAACTATATGCAAGTGCAAAGATAAGGAATTTATAGGAGAATAAGTGAAAACAAGTGCAAATAATAGTCGGATCATATAGAAATAATCATTGTGGAATCCTTCAAATGTTAGACACATCCTATTTTTAGTTATTCATCCGTTACTTGTATTTTTACATACGACTAATTATCAATAGTTTATAGTATCATACTTCTCTTGGTAAGAGAAGTATGGTTAGAGATAGAAAAACAACTTGATTAATACCTTATTATCGAGTTGCATTATTGTGTTTAATAATAAAGGTTTATATACATGAATAAGAAAACAATGATTCTAATAATGGTGGTTTCTATCACTGTTGTTTTGTTCATGTCTTTATGGGGCATGAGCACAGAGGAGCATAGTGAAAAAATATTATTGTTTACACCATTGTCACTTCTTTGTGTCATAGCATTCCTTTTGCGCCTTCTTTTGAAGGCGCAAAAGGAAAAGGAAAAGGAAAAGGAAAAGGAAAAGGTATTGCGTCTCATCAATACAATGCCATTGCTTTATATGCGTGAGGAAACCGTGTTGGATGAGAATGGCAAAATTGTAGATCTGATCTATCGAGATGTAAACGACCGTTTTGCAACGGAAATAATAAAACGGGAGGACTGCATCGGAAAGTTTGACCGTGAGTTATTCCCGGATTCAATGTCGATATTTTTACAAAATAGTAATTTGGCGAAACAAACAGGAAAACCTGTCAATTTCCAGTATTACTATCCTGACAAGGATACTTTTTTCGAAATAATGGTTCTTCCAAGCGAGGAAGGTCGGTTCATGGAGTATTTCTGCATGGATTGTACAAGGCTATACAGAGTAAGAAGGGAACTGAAAGAATTTTCCGAGAAAATGGCGCTTGCTCTGGAAGTTTCCAATGTGTATCCGTGGCGATGGAATATTGATAAACGAAATGGAGATTGCCAAAAAATAATAAGAGATGAAACTGGCAATGTTATATACAATAGCATATCCATTACGGAAGACGAAGTATATTCTCATATCGACCGCAAAGATGTGGAACATGTGCGCAAAGCAGTGGAAAATCTTATCGAAGGACGGACAAGCATTATGAAGGAAGAGTATCGTACAGTTCCCATGGTGTTAGGGTATAACAAGATGGAATGGGTGGAAGCAACTGCTATCGTAGGAGAACGCGACGACAATGGGCGTCCGGTCAGTCTTGTAGGCTCTCTCCAAATAATTACCCGCCGCAAAAAAATGGAAGAAGAACTGATTTTAGCAAAGGCACATGCTGAAGAGTCAAATAAGCTGAAATCAGCCTTCCTTGCCAATATGAGCCATGAAATCCGCACGCCGTTGAATGCCATTGTGGGATTTAGCGGTCTTATCGTAAACGAAAAAGATGAAAATAAGCGTAACAAATATGTGCAGGTCATTGAGTCCAACAATGAGTTGTTGTTAAGGCTGATAGGTGACATTTTGGATTTATCCAAAGTAGAGGCTGGATCGATGGAGTACACTCACTCTGAATTTGACTTGAACAAACTGATGGAGGATATGAACGGCACGCTGCAACTCCGGATGGACACAAAGAAACAGGTGGTGCTATCCTATAAGTGCGGCTTGGAACAATGCGTTATCCGTTCGGAACGCAACCGTTTGACGCAACTTGTCACCAATCTCGTGACTAATGCCATAAAGTTCACGGAGCATGGAACTATAAATTTCGGTTACGAGTTACGGAATGATATGCTCCGGTTCTATGTCAGTGATACGGGATGCGGCATTCCCAAAGAGAAGCAGAAAGATGTCTTCAAGCGTTTTGTCAAACTGAATGGTTTCAAACAAGGCTTCGGCCTCGGTCTTCCTATCTGTGAAAGTATCGTGAATGCCCTTGGAGGAGAAATTGGTGTTGAATCAGAGGCGGGCAAAGGTTCCACATTCTGGTTCACCATTCCCTATGTTCCCGTGGAAAGAACGGTAAAAACGGATGCGCCGGTACGCATTACAGTGGCGACCCCTTCGGTCAAGAGCAATATACTTGTGGCAGAAGATAATGAAAGCAATTATGAATTGGTAAGTGCCATCTTATCTGATGATTACAATCTTTTCCACGCATGGAACGGACGGCAAGCTATAGAAATGTTCAAGGAATGTAATCCGCAACTCATCCTCATGGACATCAATATGCCTGAAATGGATGGTTACGAGGCTACAAGGGCGATAAGGAAATTATCGACAGACATACCCATCCTTGCATTGACCGCGTATGCGTATGCCTCGGACGAGGAACGGATATTGGCCAGCGGGATGAACTCGTACATGTCGAAGCCTGTGAACGCGCAGCAGTTGTGCATACGGATAGATTCTCTGCTTAATGGAAATATCACTTAATGGAAGTTCTGATGAAAGGTGTCAAAATAATACTATCCATAATATGCGTGTTCCAAATGAGTTACGCATCTGCTCAGTACGGTAAGGAAGGGCAAGAACTTCTGTACCGGTTTGAGCGGCGTTTTTCAGAGCTGGATTCGTTGATTTATCCGGTTCAGAGAAACCTGTCTGACACACAAGGCGGCCAGTATCCTGCCGCTGTCCGCTTCTCTTCGGAACCGGATAGCGGATTGTTCCCTGCCTTGGACAAAAGAGTGCAGGAAGAAATAAAAGCGTTCAAAAGCCGTACCGGTCTGCAAATAACCGGACAGACATACTACCGACTTGACGACGGGCTGGGCATAGACGAGGATGATGCCCAATCCCGTTATAACGGCAAGGTACAGGCTGAATTCCGGTGGTCTGTATTACAAAGTTCTCTTTTCAAAAGAAAGGGCAAAATAAACGAGATACGGATCAAGGGCGAGATAGATCGGCTGGCATACGAGAAAGACCGGCTCGGTATGTCGGTCATACGACAGAAAGAATATTTCAGGCAACAGCATGACAGCCTGTTGTGTGGAATCCTGCGCCACCGTATAGACAACCTTTCACTGCTCGGTGTCGCACATGACTATCTGTTGCGCAACGAGAATATAAGCAGCGACGAACTATTGAGCATTCTCAACGAAAAGGCGGAAGCGGAGCGCAAACTGATGAGCGTGGGAAACCGATACCCGCTATCTCCGGATTTGTCCTGCCCGGTCATCCATATAATAAAAATCGACACAGCCCGGTTGTTACAGCATGTCCGTGACAAGCAAGTAGAACTGAAAGCGTTGGACTTGCGTATGTCCCTTCTGGCACAACAAGAATCTAATACCAATTATTGGAGTAAGGTTGACGTGGCTCCATTCGTCCGATATTCTTATTATACACGGACGGCACTTCCCCATTCATCCAATGTCGATGCAGGAGTAAGTTTCAAACTGCCCATTTCGACGGAGTCAAAACGGGAAAGGCAAAGTATCAGGGCTGAACGGGAACTGCTGGCAAAAGAACAAGACCATTTCCTGACACAAGTATATGACGAAGTGCATTTTATTTTGGATGATATCGAACGGTTGAACCGTTCCATTGCCGGGGAATACCAAAGAAGCAAGGAACTCCGGGATTACCTGACAAAGCGCAAGGAAGCGTATTCAAACCGTATCGGGGAATATAGCCGGCTTGCCCGCATGAAGGAATACAACAGTTATCTGATGTGTCTTGAGAAGATGATTGAATACCAGTACCAGCGCGACTGCCAGATTGCGAACCTTACCCGTTATCTGACAGATGAACCTATTGTGAGATTTTGCTATGAAGAGAAAATAATGAACTAATATAAAAACACAACGGCAATGAAGAATTTCACTTACCGTTCCATAGATGAAAAAGAGAACTTGGAAGCGATACTCCGACGGAGGAGGCGCAAACTGAATTGGCAGCAGATGATATCGGGCTTTATTTTGGCAACGATTGTCATCATGGTACTCCTGTACTGCGGACGTCAGATTTATTACACGGAATACGATGGATATATGCACGTTGATGTGAACCGTGTGCGTGCCCCATACAATATATACCTTGACAGTATCTACGTATCACCGGGAAAAATCATCAACAAAGGCGATACGCTCTTCTCCTATTATATAATGGACTGGCTTGTCATGGACGCAAATCCGAACGACGAACCGGAAATCCGCGCACGTCGTCGTAGTCTGACTTTGCAATATACTTCCACATCCCAACAAATAGGTGTGTTGGATGTGAGGATTGCAGAACTGAAAAAGCAGATTGCAACCGAGAGCCACAACATACGGTTCGGCCTAAGCAACAACGCGCACAAACTTGACCTTGAACGGGAGCTGCTGGAAGCGGAAGCTCAGCAAAAGGCGTTGCGCAACGAACAGGAGGTTTTGGGTGGAATGATGCGGGAAACCGATTTCAGCAATCCGACCAGCACGCGTAACAAAGGACAATTGCAGATATACGAAAATCCCAGCTCGAACTTGTCAAGGGTCAACCGAAGATATTACATATCGAATAAAAACGCCTTTGTTGTAAATGTTCATACTCCCATACACATGGTGTTCTTCGAGAAGGAGGATATTATCTCCCTGCAACATCTGGATTTGCAGGCCAACAACCTACAGGTTCTCGCATATATTCCGATAGACAAGGCACACCGGATAAACAACAATATGAGTGCCGAGGTCATCATCAACGACGAGTTGTCCTTCAGCGCTCACGTGGTGATAAAAGGTGTACGTTCCGAACTTATCCCGGAACACCTGCGCAGCTTCTTTGCCAAGCAGAACACGGCATTGATTGCCATATTGGAGATAGACGAAGGGCAGATCATACCATTTTGGAGCGCGACATCGGGGCTTCCTGTGAAAATACGGATAAAGAATATCCGGTTCGGTGATGACCGGACAATACGGGATGACGAGATGCAATATGAAGTAGGACGCGGATTTATGGTCAATACATCCGAAGCCGACCAAAAGAAAAATACCGGTGAACGCACAGAGACGGCCGGAGAACCGGAGCAGGCAAATAAAGATACGGTAGTACCGGATGCCGGAAACGCCGGGCGGTTCCGTATAATAACGAACGTATTCCAACGGGAGGACAAAGCAGCCCGGCGGGTCGGCCAGCTACGCGACAAGGGCCTGCCTGCGAGCGCAAAGATGTACCGCAGCGGACAGTGGTATGTTTACTGCTCCGCCCACAACACGATTGAAGAAGCTCGTGAAGCACTTAATAATCTGGTAAGAACGACACGGGAGTGCAATGACTCATGGATACTTGATACACATAAGCCTGAAAAAAAATAATGGATGAAAGAGATAAAAAATATCAGATAATAAACAATGTCAACAGACGCAAGATACTGGTGATTAACGATGTTGTTGAAGTGGATCACACACCTGAACTGTCGTTCGAAGACTTTGATGCCATGTTCATCAACGTGATGTCCCCGCTTATGGACAGAAATATGCTGGCTATCCGCCTGGCATCCCCGCTGCTGTCTGAGAAATGCCGTTTCAAGCCCTGCTACGTGACACAGCGTCTTATCGGATGGCTCGGCAAGACCGAGGTCATAGTGGACGGTTACGCCTCCCAGCCTACTGACAACAGCATGGCACGGGGTATCGAGGACATATATTCCAATATGCGGCGCTTGAATTTCCTGCTCGGGACCGAACCGGTCGTGACACACGCGGAAGAAGTCCTGAGGCTTTGCCGTTATGCCATTTCACGCCGCCAGTTCACTTTCTCGTCTGAGCCTACACCGGGACTGAACTCCGGTTACATGGCTTTGTACTATTATACACTCTGGAACGAGGAACAGGAATATATGCAGATGGAGGAGCGTCACTTCTTTCATCAGCAGTTGCTCAAACTCGGATATATACACCGTACACGGTTCATCCATAAGATACATGTATGCCCGTCTTGCCATCGCAGTCACCTGCTGTTTTTTGAATGTTGCCCCAAATGCGGCAGTTCAAACCTCAAGGAGGAAGCCGTACTGCACCATTTCCGTTGCGCAAACGTGTCACCCGAATCGACGATGGGGAACTGCGCTGCCCCAAGTGCGGGCACATGCTCCGCCATATCGGGGTGGACTACGACAAACCCTCATCGGTATATACCTGCGGGGAGTGCGGCGATTCGTTCATGTATCCCGGCATGAGCGTGCTGTGTACGTCGTGCAGGCAGACCCATTCCACTGACGAACTGATGCCCGTCGATGTGGAGGAATATGAGTTCACGCCCGAAGGGATAAAGGCATTCGCCAACAATGACGTGCGGCTGTCCGTAAGCCAGACCGGGTTCTACGGCTACTCCTCCATGCGTGACTTCATGGACTACCTGCGTATGTTCTCCCGACGGACACCCGGACAGACCGAGGTGTTTGTCATTGCCCGTTTCTATGTCTTCGATCCTACATCCGACGATATGCTCGTCCGGGATGCGGTTCCGCCAATTGTGCAGGCCATGAGCCGTTTCTTCAATTATAAGAATGCCTTGTGGGGCAACAATTACTATTTCCTGTGCCGTGTGCAGAGCGGGGAAATAGCCGCCCGACAGGGGCAGATGGAATATGAGCTGAAAGCGGAACTGGAGGATTACCGCAAGTTACACACAGGCTTCCAGTTCGAGCTGGTGGACACGTACATCTATACCCCCGGCGACGACGTGGAACAGTTCATTCGCCGGATAGAAGAAGAACGCCGCTAAAAAAAGGAATAGCCTATGCTGAATTACGTTTTTGACATAATAGACGGCATCGTCGCCTGCTTCTCCTCCAACTTCGCGTGGAGCGGGCTGGTGGCGACGTTCTGGTTCCTGCTCTTCGTTGAGTTTCCACGTTACTATCTGCTGGATGTAATTGTAGCCATACATTATGGAGCGACGTTCCGCAGCAGGCACAACCGCAATATGCAGGCACGTTACAGGCTGTACCTTGAAAAACCGCTGGTGACGATTCTCGCCCCGGGTAAAAACGAGGGAGAACATATATACAAGCTGGTCAGCACATTGCGCGAACAGACTTACGACAATTACGAGATTATCATCATTGATGACGGTTCGGACGACACGACACCGCAGATAGGCCAAGACCTTCACCCCATCCTGCAGCGCTTCGCCGACCGCCTGGATATGCTGACGCATGACAGAGCGTGGCGGGAAAGCGAGTGCCGCCAATTACGGTGTTGCCCATGCGAAAGGAAAATACATCATCCACCTTGATGCGGACAGCTCGCTTGACCGTGACGCCATAGAAAAGATATTGCTTCCGTTCTATTATGACCGCAAAATCAAGGCAGTGGGTGGCTGTGTAAAAGTCCGCAATGCCGACGCATCGTTATGCGCTTCCATGCAGGCGTTGGAATATCTGCGTTCCATTCAGGTGGGACGTATGGTGACAAACAAACTGGGGCTGTACCACATCATATCGGGAGCTTTCGGAGCCTTCGACACGGAAATCCTGCGCGAAGTGGGCGGTTGGGATATCGGTCCCGGATTGGATGGCGACATTACACAGAAGTTCCGCAAGGCCGGTTACAAGGTACATTTCGCCGAAGATGCTATCTGCATGACCAATGTACCGGAAAAGTGGTATGCGCTCTTCCGCCAGCGCAAGCGTTGGTCAAAGTCGCTTGTACGTTTCAGAGTCCGCAAGCATAAGGACATTTTATGGTCCAACAGGAACTTTTCATTTCTGAATATGCTTTCAAACGCGGAAAATATCCTGTACGACTGTATCTTCAATTATGTATGGCTGTTTTACATGATTACCCTTGTATTCGCCAATACAGACCGCCTGATGGAGATACTTGTCGTGGGGTGGATTATCCGTTTCTCTTTTTCCGTTGTAGCGTTCATTGTCATGCAGTGCATTTCGGAACGGGCGGCGGAGGAACGTAAACTTGGAGCTTTCCTGATGTTTCACACATTTTATATGGGCTATTTCATGCGGCTTGTCCGGCTGATAGGCCACACGGAAGAACTGTTCTTTTACACTTCATACCGTGACAATTGGAATCCGAGGAAGACATCGGAGATAGCCCGTATAGAAGGATTATAAATCAACAAAACCAAATTGTTACATGAAAAAAGATATGATAGGAATTATAGGACTCGGCTATGTGGGATTTCCGCTCGCCTGTCTGTTTGCCCGGAAACACAAGGTGATAGGTTTCGACCGGAACGAAAGGCGTGTCGGCGAAATCCTGCAAGGAACGGACTCGACTGGCGAGGTTTCCGATGAAAAGGTACGCATGGCATTGGACGCCGGCATGGAATGCACTACCGACAAGGAACGGCTGAAAGAATGCAACGTGTTTATCATCGCTGTTCCGACACCGATAGACCGGCATCGCAATCCCGAACTGTCCCCGCTGGAAAAAGCGTCGATGACCGTCGGTGAGGCTCTTTCGCCGGGGGACATAGTTATTTACGAAAGCACGGTCTATCCCGGCGTGACGGAGGAGTTCTGCGTACCCATGCTGGAAAAGGCCTCGGGACTATGCTTCAACAAGGATTTCTTTGTGGGTTATTCTCCTGAACGCATCAATCCCGGTGACAAAGAGCATACGGTAGAGAACATCTGCAAAATCACATCCGGCTCCACTCCCGAAGCGGCGGAATATATCGACAACCTGTACAAGTCGGTACTGAAGAACGGCACTTACCGCGCGTCCTCAATCAAAGTGGCGGAAGCGGCCAAGATTATAGAGAACTCGCAACGAGACGTGAACATCGCATTCATGAACGAGATAGCCAAGATATTCCATGCGCTTGAAATAGATACGCAGGAGGTACTTCAGGCAGCGGGCACGAAATGGAATTTCCTGCCGTTCACCCCGGGACTGGTCGGGGGGCACTGCATCAGCGTCGATCCGTACTACCTGATTCAGCGTGCCGAACTGGACGGCATACGTCCGCGTCTGTTAACGGAAGCCCGCAGGATAAATGACACAATGGGCGGATACGTGGCAGCCCGTGTGGTAGAGAGCATGAACCGGCACGGCATTATGGTAAACGGGGCTTCCGTCCTGATTCTCGGCTTTGCTTTCAAAGAAAACTGCCCCGATATCAGGAATACCAAGGTGGAGGACATTTACCTGAGCCTACAGAAATTTACCTCTGATATCACCGTCTATGACCCGAATATAGACGCACGGGAAGCAATGACGGAATATGGCATAGAGGTGTGTACTGACGGAACAGAGATTGAGGGAAACACGTATGACGCAATTATCTGTTGCGTGAGCCATTCCTGTTTCGACCGTCTTGATATTCAGGCTATGCGTAAACAGCGGAGCATCGTCTATGACATTAAAGGCAACATACCCCAGGAATATGTCACAGATCGCTTATGACGTGGATAAATCCGAGCTTTTTCACGCCATATAATGATAATTATCAAAATAACAATAATTTAAAAACAAAAGAAATGAACCTTCATTTATCACGAAAGAAATTCTTGGTCTGCCTGAACAGGAATTCGTTTGCGACGCCAAGGTCAATAAAATATCTTGGGATGGTCGCGGTGGCGGTCTCTATGGCATCCTGTAGTCAGGATGTCTCGGATGAACCGCAGGTAAAACTCACGAAAAGCGAGGTCGTCGTCAACAACAACAGTGACGAACTGTCCAAACGTGTAACCATGTATGGGGGAAAAGCACCGTTGACAAGAGCCGGCAACGGCTCCGGTATCACAATGCCGGCAGCCCCGGAATCACCCCGGTACGACTTGGTGCTGGACGGGAACTACAAAAGCTGGGCGGCAGAAAAGAAGGATTATTGTCTTCCGGCAGGAAAGACGCTGAAAACAGATCTCCAGTTCCGGAACAATGTCTATTATGTCGGCGGCGAACTGACTGTCACAAATTATTGGGGACAGGGAAAACTTGTTGTGCTGCCCGGCGGTAAAGTAAACTATCCGTCGGGGATGGCCGTGAACAATATTGAGATTCTGAACTATGGCGAGTTCGATGTGGATGGAAATTCATTTACCGTTAACAAAGGAGCTACATTCATGACGTCGG
>ENA-OPBM01001666-OPBM01001666.1-human-gut-metagenome-genome-assembly--contig:-NODE-1666-length-12416-cov-3.616536_pt1 | contig 12416 bp, 13 predicted proteins | sample MGYA00241069_ERZ501454 | MGnify/ENA primary metagenome ERZ501454 (study PRJEB25962, sample SAMEA2042625) | human gut metagenome | biome: human gut; feature: human-associated habitat; material: faeces... | reverse complement strand
TACTCCTGCCAGTACATTCTCGTTTTGTGCCGAAGCCATGAAGCCCTTAGGAGCGATGATGTTGAAATCCTTTTTAGAGGAAGCCTCCTTTACCGCTGCGATGCCTCCGTAATGGTCACCATGGGGATGGGTGAAAATCACACCTTGTACAGGCAGGTCGGCCACATGCTTCTTAATGAGGTCATAGCCTGCCTTCGCAGCGGCGTCGGTAGTCGTCACGTCAATGATGATCCAGCCATTGTCAGAACGGATGAAAGTCATGTTGGCAATGTCGAACCCTCTTACCTGATAAAGTTTGCCGGGTATCACTTCAAACAGTCCGTTGATGCGGTTAAGCTGCGACTGCCTCCACAGGCTGGGGTTGGCAGTCTGCGGTGTTTCATTCTTCAGAAAATCCCATTCCTCCACTGAATAAGACACTTTTCCGTCTTTGCCCAATACCGCTTTTCCATCAATACTTGCAATAAATCCTCGGTTCGCGTCTTCAAAATCCTGACGGTCGTTGAAATTCAGTTCCGTATTTACAGTTTCATTAGCACGGATGGTATGTTCCGTAGCCGGTTTCTGTGCCCAAAGAACTGACGGAATGACCGTCATGGAGAGTGCCATAGTCAAAAATTTTATTTTCATTGTCATACTGATTTGATTACGTTGCAAAATTACTGCGTTATTTCATGCTTGTAAATGCGTTTTTCTGCATTTGGTTTGTATATTTGTACGATTATTAATGAGAATATGCTTTATTAACCTAATTTACATGTTGTTTTGTATGATTCAGCCCGTATTCACATTCGACAACTTGCTTCAACGCCTACAGCTGGGCAAGGATGCCACTCCTTTCGTCATCTGGCATGAAAAAGACTTGTTCGGTACACACGACAACCCTGTAAAGATAGACCTTCCCTGTCTGTTTCTTTGCTTGGACGGAGAAATGCTACTGGACATCAACCTGCAACCCTACTGTTTCAACCGTGAGCACCTGCTTTGCTTCACCACACCCTGTGCCTGCCGCATTGTAAGCCGCAGCCCCGGTTTCAGGTGTGTGGGTCTGCTGCTTTCAAAAGCCTTTTGGCGGCAACTCGTCCATATCGAGCGGACTTTGGGGAAGATTGCCATACGCAATGCTTTCATTGCCCTCAATGAAGACGAACACGAACGGTTGAGCCGTTTCTATGACCTGCTGTGTCTCTGCGCTGACGCTTCCGGCTTGAAAGATTCCTCAGGAACTCTTTATCCGCTCATTTTGGGAATGTTCTGCCAAGTACGCAATGTCTGCCGACGCTTGGAAGATACCGTCATCCCCGCATCACACAGCGAGAAGATATTTTATGACTTTCTTGATTTGTTGCACACCCATTACTGCCAACAGAGGCGCGTATCATTTTATGCAGATGAACTTTTACTGACCCCCCGTCACCTCACTACCGTTATCCGGCAAGTAAGCGGGCGAAGTGCCGCACGGTGGATAGAGGAATACATCGTACTTGAAGCGCAGATCCTGCTGCGTAATTCTTCCAAAGCTATCAAGGAGATTGCTTATGATCTGGGATTTAATGAACAGTCACTTTTTTCCAAATATTTCAGTAGGGTTTCGGGTAGTTCACCTGAGTCATATCGCCTTTATTCCACTGCAGATTAGACAGGGCAGTTTCAGCTAAATTCCCTGTTTTTACGAACTTATTATATAAAATCTGTTTATAGGATTTCTCATTCTATACTTGAAATAGTGACATCGTCAAATTCATCCATATAATTGATGAGTCGTTCGTTGTGATTGCCACGTTTAACTTTCATCTCAATGCTGGCCTCGAATATTTCACCTTGTGAGGTACGACGGTCACGCAGTTCATAAGAATAGAGTTCGATGCAGTCTTCCTTTATTTGGTTAACCACCCGCTTCACGCTCTCTTTCTTAGTTGCTGTAAAGGTAAGTTGTACTGTAGTAGTTCCAAAAATCGGAATAAAGGAATTCATGACTTCCAGTCCGAAAAGCACCATAGCTGTAGCTATGCCGGCTGCTATATACATGCCAGTTCCACAGGTCAATCCGATAGCTGCCGTCACCCATAATCCAGCAGCAGTAGTCAGACCACGCACTACATTCTTTTGAAAAATAATGGTTCCCGCTCCAAGGAAACCAATACCGGAAACCACTTGTGCCGCTACTCTCGATGAGTCTTTCAAATCAAACCCAAAGCCATATTGTGATACAATACAAAAAAGGGCACTACCCAATGCTACTAAAAAATGTGTACGGAATCCGGCTTCTTTTGAACGGTATTCACGTTCTATTCCTATGATTCCTCCTAAAATAAGAGCTACAAATAATCTAAGTGTTATTTCTAAAATCATATTCATTGTCTATGTATTTTTTATTATTAAAAATAGTATCCCATATTTATGTTGATTCGAACATTGGTGGCATTATCGGAACTTTGCGCAAAAGCATTGTTCCAATCGTTTCCTATCCATGCGTGGTTATGCCCGATGGCATAATCAACATAAACAAACACCGGTCCCATTACAAGTGAACAGCCTGTCACATTCTGAAAGCTGTCGGAATAGCCTCCTACACGTTTATGCAATAAACTGAAATCATTATAAAGGCATATCTCATCCAGAAAACCTTTTCGGAACGGAATGTGATAAGCTAATGCCATAGAATAAATATCTGCTTTTGAAGTTACTTGGTAAGTTGCCCCGAAAGCAGCCAAAGTGATTTGATGGCGGGTATCCATTGATTCGTCCGCTAAATGGATGTCATAAGTGGTATATTGTGCCTTGAAATTCCAACGCTTGTAATCAAGCACATAATGCAGGGCGGTAGCCCATCGATACCCCATTGCCCCACTATCCAGATGATAGACTCCGCCCACCAAAACGGAAGCACCCGCTTGATGTTTCCATTTGTTACCCCATTGGTAGGTAGCATGAATGTTACCTTGGTTCACTTCCTTGTGTCGTCCAGCAATATCATATGAATATCGGTCTGTTGTCAGTTCTGACTTGTCTCCGAAATCTGTCAATCCCGAATTTTTAAAGAAAGCGGCTTGTACTTCCCATTGCCGGCTACGGAAAATGTATTTTAACCCCATATCTGCGTCATCTTCCAGTCCCACATAATATTGGAGATTGAAAAAATAACTGTTTGACGTATATGGCAGTATTCCGAACGGTACCGTTGTAAGCCCCATTTGCAATTGGTTGTTTTTATCAAACTGATACCCCAACCACCCTTGTCTTAACATTCCTCCCCCTGATGAAGAAGGGTAAAAACGATAATCGGCTGAAAGCTGGAATTTATGATAGGATGCATCTACATTCAGCCGAAACACATCAAATCCAAAATCCCCGCCACGTTTTCGGCATCCCGCTTTCCAGTCCGAATAATTATAATTGAAACGGAGTGCCCCACCTATTTTTAATACAGGCTTCTCTTTTATACTGCTATCAGGAGTTTTTGCCCTGACCGGGATTATCCATCCGGCCATTAAAATAGCCATCAATAAATATATCTTTTTCATTATTGTTCTGAGTTTATAATGTTTTGTGCCCGTTTAAGGGCTGCGTTGATATGGGGACAAATGTTTTCCTCATTCAGTAAACTGTAAAATCCGGAATTGTGAAGAGTGGCATGTACGTTTTCATTCACTCCGGAGAGTACGATTCTGATGCCTTCCTTGTGGCTCATACGACAGAGACTTGACAAATTATTCACTCCCGTGGAATCAATAAAAGGTACCCTGCGCATACGGATAATGCGTACTAAAGGTTTGTCGCCAAGTTCTGCCATCACTTCTTCAAACTGAGTGGCAATACCAAAAAAATAAGGTCCGTTAATTTCATACACCTCCACACCATCGGGAACAGCAATTGTTTCTTCGCTATCCATATACAGATCTGTTTCTTCGCACGGTTTGATTTCATCCTTAATTACAGAGATTTCTGTGGTTTTCATCACACGCCCGATAAATGACACGCAAGCTATGAGTAACCCCATTTCTATGGCAATGGTAAGGTCGAAAATAACCGTAAGAAAAAAGGTGATGAGCAATACAGCCACATCCGACTTGGAACCTTTGAGCAACTCTCTGAAACTTCTCCATCCGCTCATATTATAGGAAACCACCACCAATACACCTGCCAGACAAGCCATTGGGATATATTGTGCCAACGGCATAAGTAACAACAATATCAACAGTAGCACGACAGAATGGACGATTCCAGCTACAGGTGTATGCCCGCCGTTATTGATGTTAGTCATGGTACGAGCTATGGCACCGGTGGCCGGAATACCTCCAAACAGCGGTGTACACATATTTGCCACTCCGAGGGCAATCAGTTCAGTATTGGAGTGATGGCGGTCACCTATCAGTCCATCAGCCACTTGTGCAGATAACAAAGATTCTATGGCACCCAAAATGGCAATAGTGACGGCAATAGGGAAAAGCTCTTGAATTGCTTTCCAATCAATGGATGGAATAACAACCTCAGGAAGAGACGACACGAGAGTAAACCGTGTTCCGATAGTGTCTATGCCCGTTATGCCACAATAATTACCGAGAACCCATACAACAAGAGTAACGATAAGAATCGCCATTAATGATCCCGGTATCTTTCGTAACAGCCGGGGAGTAAGCAGAATGATTCCTATACTCAACAGGCTGGTCAACACATTCCAACCATTTATACTGTCCATATGACGGATATAAACCATCCATTTACCGATAAAATCACCTGGAACTTCCTCACTTGCTAAATCCAATCCCAATACGTCAGCCATTTGCGTGGTGAAGATTGTCATGGCTATACCGGCCGTAAATCCGACAATGATGGGATAAGGTATAAACTTGATCACAGTCCCCAGTCTAAATACTCCCATGAGTATCAATAGTACACCAGCCATAAACGTGGCAATTGCCAATCCGTGGAAACCATACTCTTGGACAATGCCATACACTATGACGATGAAAGCACCAGTCGGTCCTCCAATCTGCACCTTGCTTCCTCCTAAGAATGAAATGATGAATCCTGCAATAACGGCTGTAATAATCCCCTTTTCCGGTGAAACACCGGACGCTATGGCAAATGCTATGGCAAGCGGCAATGCCACAATACCGACAATAGCACCGGCCATCAGGTCAGACACGAACAAGGATTTGTTGTAATGTCGTATACTTGTAAAAAACTTCGGTCTAAAATTGCTTGTTTGAATCATATTAAACTCTTAATCTCCGGTAATCGTATTTATACATTTTCGTTTCCTTGTCTTTGGGTATCCAACTGTCCACCAAAGCTCTGTTTTGTTTTATCCATTCCCTTACAGCCTCGCGTTCCGTTCCCCTTGTCTGCTCAATGGCACTCATCAGTGAACTGATTTGCCGGTCCGTAAGATGAATATTCCCCAACAGTTCTGCGGCGAATGGATGTTCCTTGCTGAATCCGGTACGGGCAATCGCCCGGATATATTCCGAGACTCCATAGATATTTTTCGGGTCCTCCAATACTTTAAGCTCGTAACGGTCGAACATCCAATGGGGTGTCCATCCGGTTACTACAATCCATTCTTTCTTTTTAATCGCCTTGTCAAGAAGCGCAGTCATGGCCGGACCGCTTGAAATCATCAGTTTGTAATCCAGTCCGTAAGTTGGTATGGCCGTTTCCGTACATTTCATGATACCCGTGCCTGCATCAATGCCTACAATTTCCCCATTGAAACGTTCTGTGAACTCCGGCAGCTCCTCTATGCTGTTAATGGGGACATAAGCCGGTACCACAAGACCGATACGGGCACTGTCGAACACCTGCCCCAATATTTCAAATTTTCCCTGATATTTTTCAAAATAGGGTTTATGCGTAACGGGAAGCCAACTGTCAAGAAACACATCCGTCTTTCCACGTGCAAGCGAGGTGAATATCGGGGCGATATCCGCATTGAGCAGTTCTACTTGAAAACCTTGTTCCACAAGAATTTCACGGGCTAAATGGGTCACTGCGATACCTTCCGCCCAGTTAGGATAAGCGATGCTTATTTTATTGGGGTTGATGATACACGATGTCATCAAAATACTGCTGATAATGGTTGTGATAAATCTGAATATTCTCATAAATTCATTGTGCTAAATATGATGATTATTTCTTTTGGGCGATACCTTGAGTAATACGGTCTAAAATAATAGCCAGTATTACAACGGCAATGCCGCCTTCAAAGCCGAGTCCGATTTTCATTTGTGTGATACCTTTCAGTACCACTTCTCCCAAACCACCGGCTGAAATCATGGCAGACACCACTACCATGGAAAGTGCCATCATGATGGTCTGGTTGATGCCGGTTAGTATGGTGGGTAAAGCCAAAGGCAACTGCACCTTGAAAAGTAATTGGCGGGGAGTGGCCCCGAACGATCGGGCAGCCTCTATTACGTTTTCAGGTACTTGCCGTATGCCCAATCCCGTAAGCCGCACCACCGGAGGCATGGCAAAGATGATGGTGGCGAGCACCGGGAACCGTACCCAATCCGAAAAACAATACCGCAGGAATCAGATAGACGAAAGCGGGCATGGTCTGCATACAGTCCAGAACGGGACGGAGCATCCGGTTACAGCGTTCACTTTTTCCCGCCCAAATGCCGAGTGGGATTCCTATCAGCAAAGCCATGCAAGTGGAGGAAAGCACTAAGGCAAGCGTTTGCATGGTCTCCTCCCAAAATCCCATACCCCATATCAGCAACAGTCCCAGAAGAGTAAAAGCCCCCATACCTTTACCCACTTTCCACCAAGCCAGTAAAACGGTCAGTGGAATAAAAACATAAAACGGGATAGCGTACAATGCCAGTTGGAAACTATCAATAAAACTTTCTACGCCTACATTCAACGCATCAAAAAATACCGCACCTTCTTCGGTCAGCCATTCGATGGCTGCTTCTATATAACATCCTATATCTATCATTGTATATATCGTTTTTTGTATTATAAATCAATTGCTTGTTGGATAATGTCGTTTATCTCTTCCTTATCCTTGCCGGTCACTTCCACAATGAGCGATGAAAGTGGAACCACTCCTTCAAATTCGCGTTCTTCATTCACCACCCAGATCGGTGAATTGGTCTTGGTCATCAGCGGAAGGATGTCTTCCACCACCGTGTCTGCGGTAATGGAATGAACCTCGCTTTTTATGACCGAAGCGATGTCTTTTACTTTCGCTTCACGCAATTTCACAAGATCTCTCAACCGGACCTCGCCTTGCAGAATACCGCCCGCATCCACTACGGGAAGTACGGTAAGTTTACGCTCTTTCATTTTGCGTATGAGTACTTCCGGTCCTTCCTTACCCAAACGTGCAACCAGAGGCTTATCCACCATAATTGAAGCGGCTGTAACGATACGGCTGCGGTCCACGTTTTCCACAAAACTACGCACATATCCATTGGCGGGTTCCGTGAGGATTTCCTCCGAGGTGCCAATCTGTTGAATCTCACCGTCGCGCATGATAGCGATACGGTCACCCAATTTGATGGCCTCTTCCAAGTCATGGGTAATGAACACGATGGTTTTCTTCATTTTCGATTGTAAGGCCAGCAGCTCATCCTGCATCTGTACCCGAATCAATGGGTCGAGAGCCGAGAAAGCCTCGTCCATCAACAGTACCTCGGGGTCATTCGCCAAAGCACGTGCCAATCCGACACGTTGTTGCATACCGCCTGAAAGCTCGTTTATCATCTGGTTCTCATAGCCGTCAAGTCCCACAAGTTTCATGCTTTCCAGTGCTTTTTGTTCGCGCTCTTCCTTACCTATACCTTGGAGTTCAAGTCCGAAAACGATATTCTGTAACACGGTACGATGGGGTAGCAGGCCGAAATGCTGAAATACCATAGCCAGTTCCTTGCGACGGACGGCACGCAGTTCCTCATCAGGCAGGGTGGCGATATTCTTGCCATTGACCGCAATTGCTCCAAAGGTGGGTTTGTTAAGTCGGTTGAAGCAACGCAACAAACTGGATTTTCCGCTTCCGCTCAACCCCATAATGACAAATATCTCACCTTCATTGATGGCAAAGTTGGCGCCATTTACAGCGACAGTACATCCTGTTTCTTTCTTGATTTCCTGTTTACTCTTTCCTTTCATCAGCATCTTGAATGCTTTATTCCGTTCACGACCGAAAATAAGGTAGAGTTTCATTACTTCTATTTTCTTTTTCTCATTCATATATAACCTTTCTTTTATTCGTTAATCTTTTCTCAGACTTAAACATAAAAGCAAGTTTAATGTCTATCTGTCAAACAAATAGGCACACGGAAATTCTATTGTCATTCCATGCGGAACCACAATCATTTCTTCTTTTACTGTTTCTGAAAACAACTGCAATAGGGGCGATACTAATGAGTCTGAATCATGTGAGATAAATGGATTTATTTTCAACAAAGAATTGTCCTGATGATTCTACCCTCTAAAGGCTTTTGTTGCATGATGTATTTGCAAAGATACTTAAAAACATACGGTTAAACAAATGTTATTGGCTGGTATTCGGGACTTTTACAGCCCCATACGTAGTATGGATAATTTCTTAATATTTTTCAACAAATGGAAAAAGATGGCAAATAATCCACGTTTACAGTTTTTTTTCTTGGCGACCATTTTTATAAAGACTAATTTTACATTTTTATGTTAATTCGCTCTGTTTGTTATCTGAAAGAGCACAAAAATCTATTTCACAAAATGAATATCCGACTGGAACCCAAAGAGATCACAGATGCTTATAGTACGCCCATTGTTCAGCAGACTTCCTTTTGGTCGAAAGTAAAAGAACAGCTTGGCATGAGTTCCTGCGCTTTTGATTACAGTGTGCGCAATAGTGAACTTTATACCCACGTGGGAGGTTATACGTACACTCAAGCCGATTTCATAATGTTCTTTCAATATCTCAACCGTGAGGATTATATTGCTTACTTACCCTATGGCCCCGAGATAGAACCATCAGAAGAAAATCAAGGTATTTTTCTGGAAGAACTTTCTGAATCACTTCGTTCATTCCTACCCAAGCATTGCATAGCCCTACGTTATGACCTCAATTGGGAAAGCCATTGGTGCAAGGCGGATGATTTTGATGAAGAGGGGCGCTGGATAGGACTTCCTGGGAAAGAGTCTCAGGAGATAAAGCTCAATTACGGTACTTGTTGTCACAACCTGCGTAAAGCCAACACCAATATCTTGCCGGTCAATACCATTGTTCTTGATCTGTCCACCACAGAAGAGAAGCTTCTTGCACGTATGAAACCTAAGACACGTTATAATATCCGGTTGGCATTGAAGCGTGGAGTGGAGGTACGTTCAGCCGGAATCGAAGGATTACAAATCTGGTACAGCCTCTATAAAGAAACTGCTTTACGTAATGGGCTTCACCTGAACGATATTCAATATTTCCATTCCATATTTGCTTCAAAGATGGAATGTGACGATCCCAAAGTGAATGTAAAGCTGCTCATAGCCTATCACGACAACACTCCGTTGGCTGCGATGTTCCTGGTCTTCTCATCCCATAGGGCTACTTATCTCTATGGAGCCTCTTCGTCATCTCACCGTAATCTGATGCCTACTTATGCCTTGCAATGGAGAGCTATACAGCTGGCGCGTGAGCACAACTGCTTGGAGTATGACATGTTCGGTATCGCTCCGTATGCCGATGCCTCACATCCCATGTACGGGCTTTATAAGTTCAAACATGGTTTTGGCGGAGAAATCTATCATCAGTTGGGATGCTGGGACTATCCATTGAAAGAGGATATGTATCAATATTTTACTGCAAAGGAAATGAGCTTGCAGGGATATTACCAGCCTTAAAAACTGTTATTACGATCATGAGAAAGAAAATACGACTAAGATTCTATTTTTTTTCATGGAACTTTATATTGATGTGCTGAAAAACAATAATTAAAGATTATTATAACTGGATGCTTGGACATGTGCTTTGGCAAACTCCACTGCCTCTGGGCGTGTCAATACCTTGAAAGGGCTGATGTATATTGCACATGGAAAAAGGTAAATACGGGTTCATCCGTTTTCATTGTTCGAGTATATGCCCGAATACAAAAGACATTCCTTTTCGAGAGGGATTACAAAGGATAATCCGTCTGGAAATGAAATACAAACGCCTGCGTGCCATATGCGATATGTTCCTAATTTATGTATCTAACCGGTCTAGCATTTTCCTATATCGTCAACTTGAACAATGAGCATCCAGTACAGGCCAATCTCGAAGACTGGTGGATAAGGAAAGGGACAAGCAGGATTTCCATAAAAAGTGTCTGAGAAGAATGCCTTCTTTTATGTTTTGCAGTTTGTCTGTTATCCATTTTTTCCATAAAAAACATCGTTGGTCTTTATAATTATTACTAGGCCCCTGTACTGGCGAAATAATCCATCATGGACACTACATATCCAAGTAACGGTATCAGTACACCGATTACATATACCATAGCGTACCCCAAAAGGACGAGAGGCAATATTTTACGGTAAAGACCGGCGATAACAAGAAATATAAACAAAAAGCAAGAACCATAAACTCCTATTTGAAAACCGGGCATCAATTCATAAACGGGTACGGGCTCGGGGTTAAGCATGGCTCCGGCCACAATGGAATAAAGACTTGCCAACAATATAAACAATGTATACAGGCAGCTCTTAAAAATCCCGGGATCGTTTCTTTTACAATAGAGAATTGTTTGGATATCACTCCTAAGAAACTCAATACCCAGCAAGAGAGCTACCATGACACCCGTATCAAAAGCAGAGAATGTATTCATTTCAATCAATCACCTTTGACGCGAAGATATGTATTTATTCCGGAATGCCACGCCTTCGCTTGTTTTACGATATGATATTGATATCCGATAGTTTGGAAAATATTTGAAAAACCTTCGTTGTATGCTTTTAAATTTGCTCATTACACTTATTACACGTTGTATCCGACAAATTGAAAATCCCAGCCATTCTTTCAATTTCTTACCTGCAAATATAGCCCTTTGCCGGGTTGATTGCGCAAGGCGGCCCCTTTCAGGGGCTGGTTGGCTAAAAGAAAATCATCCTCGCTTCGCTGCGGTATTTTCTTTTGCCAAGCCTTGCGCAATCCCCGGCAAAGGACAGTCCGGCAAGTAAGAAACCGAAAAACCGGCTCCACGGAGCCGATCATGTCAAACAAACTAAAAAAATGAAGGTATGAACAGAGAGACAACAAGCAAAGTCCACAAAGGACAGCAGGGTGCCAATCCGAAAATGAGAATGTTGGTTTATCGGGAAAGGAGCTATCCCGCACGGAAGGTGCAAGGCAGGGACGGAAGCTATACGGTTGCCGCAGACAGCCTGGTGCCGGAACTGCTGGACGGCATCAGAAGCCTTGACCCGGCAGCTTTCAAGCTGGACGAGGAAATCGCCTGCTATTGCTCGGACGAGGAAATCCAAAAACTGGCGGACGAAGAACTGGTAGAAATAATTTATGAATGGCAACGGTTATGACTGAAACAACAACAGCAAAGGTCCGGGAAGAACAAGTAACGGGCCTTACCGCAGAGAATGCGCACCGGGTCACGATGATCCGGGAAAAGGGTACGGACCATCCACCCGTACCGTTCCATTTCAGAAAGGAGCATCATGGAACGGGCAACTATGTACACCTGTACGGAAATCCGGAAGATCGGAATGAATTGCATTCCAGGGACTTCAAAGACTGGGAAGCCGTAGCGTTCAAACATCCTGGCTATCTGGAGGATATGTGGAAACAGGCTTGCGACGCATACGCCTGGAGTTCCTTCGACCCGGAGATTCGTGGCGAGACGGACATCATGATTTACGGGGAGGAGCTGCACAACGACCTGCAACTCATGCAGGAAGAGGAACGGGATACATACATCGCCGCCTACCGGAAAAAGCTATCCGCCCAGCTCTCGGCCCTCTCACGCTGCGCCAACCCGATGGTGACGGGACGGGGCGGATTTGATTACCACAGGCAGGAGAATACGAACAGAAGCTATCAGAACCGCTACGAGGAGTTCCGCAATTGGCGGCAAAAGGTTCTTGAAGCCGTCAGACGGAAAAAGGAAGCCGCACGACCGGAGGAAGAAAAACTGGAAAAGGCATGGCAGACGCTCAAACGCGACATCAAGAGCAGCGCCGACACCATCCACGGGATTGACACCGGACAATGCCGGGGTTATAACCGTGCCCTGTTCGTCAGCAGCATCCTGAACAAGGTATCCACCTTCGCCAATCACGGGGAAGTGGAAATCGTCCGCAGGGCCGTGGACTTCATTTCCGAATATAACGCAAGGGTAAGGAAACCCGTCATCACCCCAAGAAACAAATTCTTCCAATTGCCGGAACTTGCGGAACGGATGCGTGAAAGGCTGAAAGCGGTGCAAAGCCGGGAA
>ENA-OPBM01001663-OPBM01001663.1-human-gut-metagenome-genome-assembly--contig:-NODE-1663-length-12440-cov-2.085587_pt1 | contig 12440 bp, 9 predicted proteins | sample MGYA00241069_ERZ501454 | MGnify/ENA primary metagenome ERZ501454 (study PRJEB25962, sample SAMEA2042625) | human gut metagenome | biome: human gut; feature: human-associated habitat; material: faeces... | reverse complement strand
AAATGTCAGGTTCTCCATGTAGCTCTCATCCAGAAACAGCAGCCGGTTCACCCCGTCCGCCGGGATCACGGCGATCCCCTCATCGAGATAATCCGCCGCTTTTTTCTGTGTGTAGGTCACATGGTCCACCGTGATCCATCCTGATCTGCACCGCTTTTTTCCGGTCATCAGATCCATCATGTCCCCTGCGATCTTATTTTCCTTGTCGAGGATCGTCATACACTCACCGCGGTGCAGGATGAAGCGAAGACCATTTAAATTTCCGACTCCCACGGTGTGAAAGTGCAGGATCCCGTCATCCTCGGCATCCTGATCATTCTCCGTGGACATGATCTTCCATTCTGAGATGTACGGTGCCATCTTTTCGTCCGTCATCTCATCCCGCTCAAAGACCTTCACCGCGTACCAGCGGAGATATCGGTCGTCCACCATACCCTGGATGGACTCCTCGATGTGGGCGATGGCGTGCTCCACGCTGCCCGTGAACACGTGGGGCAGCTCACCCGCCCGGTGGGACTTGGCCAGCGCCACGGCCTTCTCCGCCGCCTTGTAGGCCGGCATGTCGGTCGGCGCGACGTAGGGCATGCCGCCGTGGAGCGATTTCACCACGACCTTCACGCTCTCGGGCGCGATGGCGCGGAAATGTTTCTCGAACAGCTCCGAGATCTTGCGGTAGTCCTGATTCGGCACGAGGCGCATCGAAATCTTGGCCGAAGCCTTCGACGGAATGACCGTCTTGGTCCCCTCGCCCGTGTAGCCGCCCCAGATGCCGTTGACGTCGAGCGACGGGCGCACGCCGGTGCGTTCCAGCGTCGTGTAACCCGCTTCGCCCTCCACGTCGCCGATTTTCAGCGACTTCTTGTAATCCTCGAGGCTGAACGGCGCCTTGTTGAACGCCTCGCGCTCGGCGGGCGTCAGCTCCCGCACGTCGTCGTAGAAGCCGGGGATCGTCACGCGGCCGTTCTCATCGACGAGTCCCGCCACCAGCCGCGCCAGCACGTTGGCCGGGTTGGCCACCGCACCGCCGAACAGCCCCGAATGCAGGTCCTTGTCGGGTCCCGTCACCTCGACCTCCATGTAGGCCAGGCCGCGCAGGCCGCAGGTGATCGACGGGGTCTGCATCGAGATCATCGAAGTGTCCGATACCAATATAATATCGGCCTTGAGCATCTTCTTGTTCTGCTCGCAGAATTTGTAGAGACTCGGCGAGCCGATCTCCTCCTCGCCCTCCAGCATGAATTTCACGTTGCAGGGCAGGCACTCCTCGGCGCACATCGCCTCGAACGCCTTGGCGTGCATCCACAACTGGCCCTTGTCGTCGTCGGCGCCGCGGCCCCAGATGCGGCCGTCGCGCACGACCGGTTCGAACGGGTCGGAACGCCACTCTCCGCGCGGATCGACCGGCATGACGTCGTAGTGGCCGTAGATGAGTACCGTCCGGGCTTTCGGCGAAACGATTTTCTCGGCATACACCACCGGATTGCCCTCCGTGGGCAGCACGTCGGCGCGGTCGGCCCCGGCCTTCACGAGCGCCGCCGCGAGAAACTCGGCGCAACGCTGCATATCGGGCTTGCGCTCGGACTGCGCGCTGATCGACGGGATACGCAGCAAGTCGAGCAACTCGCTGATAAACCGTTCTTTATTCTCCTTTATATAAACCTTTGCTTTATCCATTTATTCGGTGGTTTTTTGCAGTGTGTAATTGTCCGCCAGCGCGCCGGTCACAGGTTGTTTTTCGGCGTCGAGGCGGCGCAGGCGGTTCTCCTCGACCTTGTAGTATTGGGGCTGTCCGCCCTCCGAGGGCGTCAGCGTCAGCAGGTTCTCCTTAACCGTGAAAACGCCCTTCTCGTCGAATTCCGAGTCGCGGTCGATGTATTTCAGATGCAGGGCATAGGAACCGTCGGGCGCGAGCGTCAGCGTCGTCTCGATTCCCGGGCAGTCGGCCGCAGGCAGCGTGCCCTTGTAGACGCCCAGGTAGTCGAGCGAAGTCTCGGCATTGTGCATGTCGGGAGCCGCAGCCGTTGTCTGCTGCGTCCCGGCTGTCGCCGCCTTCTGCTGCGCGTTTCCGCCGCAGGAGACCATCGCGAGGGCTGCGGCGAGGATCAATAAACTCTCTTTCATGGTCTTAAATGTTGCAGATTTCCTTGATTTCGGCAATGAACCGCTGCGCCAGCGCGTCGGCCTCGTCCATCGACTTCGCCTCGGTGTAGACGCGGATGATCGGCTCGGTGTTCGACTTGCGCAGGTGCACCCAGTTTTCCGCGAAGTCGATCTTCACGCCGTCTATATCGTTCACGTTTTCACCGGCATAACGCCCCTTCACCTCACGCAGCACTTTATCTACGTCGATGGCGGGCGTCAGCTCGATTTTGTTCTTCGAGGCGTAGTACGAAGGGTAGGTGGCGCGCAGCCGGGTCATCGTCATGCCTTTCTTCGCCAGCCACGTCAAAAAGAGCGCCGTGCCCACCAGCGCGTCGCGGCCGTAGTGCAGCTCGGGGTAGATCACTCCGCCGTTGCCTTCGCCGCCGATCACCGCGCCGACCTCCTTCATCTTCGCCACGACATTGACCTCGCCGACCGCCGAGGCGTAGTACTTGCCGCCATGACGCTCCGTGACGTCGCGCAGCGCGCGCGACGAGGAGAGGTTCGAAACCGTGTTGCCGGGCTTTTCGGAAAGAATGTAGTCCGCGACGGCCACCAGCGTGTACTCCTCGACGAACATCGAGCCGTCCTCCGAGACGAACGCCAGCCGGTCGACGTCCGGGTCGACGACGATGCCCAGGTCGGCTTTCTCGCGCACGATGACCTCCGAGATTTCCGTGAGGTTCTGCGGCAGCGGTTCGGGGTTGTGGGCGAATTCGCCCGTGGGTTCGCAGTTCAGCTCCACGACCTCGCAGCCCAGTTCGCGCAGCAGTTTCGGCATCACGATGCCGCCCACCGAGTTCACGGCGTCGACGACGACCTTGAAACGGCGTTTGCGCACCGCTTCGACGTCGACCAGCGGCAGCGCCAGCACGCGGCGGATATGCTCGTCGTTGAAATCCTCGCGCGACAGCACATGGCCGATGGCGTCGATCGCGGGGTAGTCGTAATCCTCCTCCTCGGACATGGCCAGCACCTGCTTGCCCTCGGCGTCGTTGAGAAACTCGCCGTCGGAGTTCAGCAGTTTCAGGGCGTTCCACTGGCGGGGGTTGTGCGAGGCGGTGATGATGATGCCGCCGTCGGCCTTCTTGCCGATCACGGCCATCTCGGTCCCGGGGGTGGTGCACAGCCCGACGTTGACGACGTCCGCGCCGCAGGCCAGCAGGGTCCCTTCCACGAGGTTCGAGACCATTTCGCCCGAAATACGGGCGTCGCGTCCTACTACTATGGTAAGTTTTTTGCCCGGATTGCGGCGGGCGATCAGGCGCACGTAGGCCGTGGTGAATTTGACGACGTCGGGAGGCGTCAGGTTCTCGCCCGCGGGTCCGCCGATCGTGCCGCGGATGCCCGAAATGGATTTGATGAGTGTCATGTTTTATTCGGTTTTACGGATACTTATATTTATGAAAAATTCGCTTCGAAGTTTTGATATTCGAGGTAAATATATTACTTTTATGCCAATTATGGAAATTAAAAAACGACAATTATGAGAACCATTCCCGCTTCCGAATTGATTATCAACGACGACGGTTCAATTTTTCACCTGCACCTGCATCCCGGGCAGCTGGCCGACACGGTGATCCTGGTCGGCGACCCCGGCCGCGTGGCCCTCGTAGCCGGATTTTTCGACACGAAGGAGTGCGAGGTTTCGAACCGCGAGTTCAAGACCGTGACGGGCTGCTATAAAGGAAAACGCATGACGGTCCTCTCGACCGGCATCGGCATCGGCAACATCGACATCTGCGTCACGGAGCTGGACGCGCTGGCCAACGTCGATTTCGCCACGCGGCAGGAGAAGGCCGAAAAAAAACGGCTCACGCTGGTGCGGCTGGGCACTTCGGGCGCCATTCAGCCCGACATCAAGGTCGGTGAATTCGTCTTCTCGCGCACTTCGTGCGGCTTCGACGGCCTGTTGAGCTACTACAAGGGCCGCGACGCGGTCTGCGACCTGGCGCTCGAAGAGGCGTTCGTAAAACATACGGGCTGGTACGAGAAGATGCCGCGCCCCTATTTCGTCGACGCCGACAAGACCCTGTTCGAGCATTTCAGCGACGTCACGCGCGAGGGCATCACCATCGCCGCTCCGGGATTCTACGCCCCGCAGGGCCGATGGGTGCGGCTCGAACCGCACGACGCCCGGCTGAACGAGAAGATCGAGTCGTTCGGCTACGAAGGCCGCCGCATCACCAACTTCGAGATGGAAGGTTCGGCGCTCGCGGGGCTGGCCGCCCTGATGGGTCACCGCGCCGCCACGATCTGCACGATCATCGCCCAGCGCATCGCGCAGGACGTGAACACCGACTACAAGCCGTTCGTGCGGAAGATGATCGAAACGGCCCTCGACAAACTGGCAATTTTAGAGTAAGAAACCATAAACAGACAAAACAGAAACAACGTATGAAATTTTCCGTATCAAGCTCGGCCCTGCTTTCGCTTCTGGCTACCACCGGCAAGGTCATCAGCAATAAGAACACGCTGCCCATCCTGGACTACTTCCTCTTGGAACTCAACGGCAACACGCTGCAAGTCACCACCTCGGATCTTGAGACGACGCTCGTCGGGCAGATCGAGGTGGACAGCGTCGAGAGCGAAGGTACGATCGCCGCGCCGGCCAAACTGATGCTCGACTCGCTGAAGGAGTTCCCCGAACTGCCGCTGACCATCGAGGTCAACGACAAGAACTGGGAGATCAAGATCAACTGGAAGAGCGGATCGCTCTCGATTCCCGGAGCCAGCGCCGTCAGCTATCCCGCCGTGCCGCAGCTGAACGCCGAGAAAAAGGAGCTGCGCCTCGACGTCGACACCCTCGTGAACGGCATCAACAAGACGATTTTCGCCACGGCGGACGACGAACTGCGCCCCGTGATGAACGGCATCTATATCAATCTGGCGCCCGACGCGCTGACGTTCGTGGGAACCGATGCGCACAAACTCGTGAAGTACGAGGCCGAGACCGAAAACGAGGTGACGGCGTCGTTCATCCTCCCGAAGAAGCCTGCCAACCTGCTCAAGTCGGTGCTGCTGAAGGAGGACGACGCGATCGAAATGGCGTTCGATTCGAAGAACGCCCTGTTCAAACTCAAGAGCCACACGCTCGTCTGCCGCCTGATCGAGGGCAACTACCCGAACTACAACGCCGTGATTCCGGCCAACAACCCCAACAAGGTGCTGGTGGACCGCATCGAGCTGGTCAACGGCATCAAGCGCGTGGCCGTCTGCTCGAACCCCACGACGAACCTGATCCGCATGGACATCGCCGACAACCGGATCACCCTCACGGCGCAGGACATCGACTTCTCGGTGTCGGCCAACGAGACCATTTCGTGCAGCTACGACGGCGAGGAGATCACGATCGGCTTCAAATCGACGTTCCTCGTCGAGATACTCTCGAACATGGACACGCCGACCGTGGTGATCGAACTGGCCGACTCGACCCGTGCCGGCGTCTTCAAACCCGTATATGACGACAAGCAGACAAGCTCGACGCTCATGCTGCTCATGCCGATGATGATCAACGCATAACGGCCCCTCAGATGAAGTTAAACCTCAAGCGCCCGATCATCTTCTTCGACCTCGAAACGACCGGCGTGGACACCGCCAAGGACCGCATCGTCGAGATTTCGATGGCCAAGATCATGCCCGACGGCGAAGAGATCGTCAAAACCCGCAAGCTCAATCCGGAAATGCACATTCCGGAGGAGGCTACCGCCATCCACGGCATTACGGACGAGGACGTCAAGGATTGCCCGACCTTCGCGCAGGTCGCCAAATCGCTCGAACAGTTTATCCGCGGCTGCGACTTCGGAGGGTTCAATTCGAACCGCTTCGACCTGCCGGTGCTGGTCGAGGAGTTCCTGCGCGCGGGAGTGGACGTGGACTTCAAGCGCCGCAAATTCATCGACGTGCAGAACATCTTCCACAAGAAGGAGCAGCGCACGCTGGTGGCGGCCTACAAGTTCTACTGCGACAAGGATCTGGACGACGCACACTCGGCCGAGGCCGACACGCTGGCGACCTACGAGGTGCTCAAGGCCCAGCTGGAGCGTTATCCCGATCTGGAGAACGACATCGACAAGCTGGCCGAATTCTCGACCCGCGCTGAAACAGCCGACTACGCCGGACGCATCCTCTTCAACGAAAAAGGCGAGGAGGTCTTCGGATTCGGCAAATACAAGGGCCGCAGCGTGGAGGAGGTCTTCCGCATGGAACCGAGTTATTACGCATGGATGATGAACGGCGATTTCCCGCTCTACACCAAGAAGGTCATCACCGAAATCCGGATGCGCGATAAAATGAAATGACGATGAAACGACTCTGTGCCGCAGCTCTGATGATCGTGTGGGCTTTCTGCGCCGTTGCGGCGGGGAAGTCCGCAACGATCGTCTACATCAACGGTGCGAAATACTACATCCACACGGTGCAGGCGGGCGAGACGCTCTACGGGCTTTCGAAAACCTACGGGGTGGGCGAGAAGGTGATTCTCGAAAACAACCCCTCGATCGCCCGCGGCCTGAAAACCGCCGAGAACATCAAGATCCCCTTCGTGGCCGACGTTCCCGAACCCAAGTCGGACAAGAAGCTGCGCAAGACCTTCGACTTCCATTTCGTGTCGAAGGGCGAGACGCTCTACGCCATTTCGCGGCAGTACGAGATTCCGGTGAAAACCCTTCTGGAGGACAACCCGAACCTCGACCCGCTGCACATGCGCCTCGGCGAACGCATCCTGATCCGCAGGAAACAGATCGGCTCGGAGGACGAAGCCGGAACGAAGGAGCAGTGGGAGGAGTACCGGCAGTCGCTGAACAGCGTGGCCGAGGAAGGCACGGCCTACCACATCGTCCATCCGGGCGAGACGTTCTATTCGCTCTCGCGCCGCTTCGGGATCACCGAGGCGGAATTCAGCGCGCTCAACGGCGGGCTGAAACCCGCGGACCTCAAGGCCGGGGCCATGGTCAAGATTCCCGCGCCCGAGGCCGGACAGATTCCGGAGGGCGCCGACAGCCTCCAACGGCAGGACAGCGTGCCGGAGACCGGGCAGCAGGTCGTGCAGATCGACTTCCGGGCGCTCCGGGCCGGCGACCCGCTCGACGTGGCGCTGCTGCTGCCCCTCGCCACGGGCGGCGAGCCTAACGGCAACTACCTGGAGTTCTATCAGGGTTTTCTGCTGGGGCTGGACAGCGTGAAGCTCAAATACGGACGTTCGGTGAACGTGGACCTCTACAACACGGCCCGCGACACGGCGCGCATCCGCGAAATCGTCGAAAGCGACGCCTTCCGGAAAGCCGACCTGATCGTCGGTCCCGTCTACGAGGAGGGGCTGTATCCGGTGATTCGCTTCGCCGAGGAGAAAAAGATTCCCGTGGTGTCGCCGCTGGCCAATATCGAGGGGATGAACAGCGACGTGCTGTTCCAGCTCGCGCCCGACCCTTCGCGCAAGTACGAGAAGGCGGGCGATCTGGTGAACGGCGACAAGCGCGTGACGCTGATCTGCACCGAGTCTGCCGACAAGGAGTTCGAGCGCGAGATGCTCGCGCTGCTGGGCGATTCGGAGTACCGCCGCTATACCTATAAATACGAGCATCCCACGGCCCGCTCGGCCGACAGCCCGAGCGACCTCACGCCGCTGCTGGAGAATACGGACGACAACGTTTTCATCATCCTCTCCGACAACGAGGTGGACATCGACCGCATTCTCGCGGCTCTGGCCTCGGCCGATACGAGCCTTACGAGCCGCGGCCGCACGGCGCCCCGCTTCGTGGTGCTGGGCAACACCCGCTGGAACCGCTACAACACCGTCGACCGCGCGATGTTCTTCAAGAACCGCGTGATCTTCTTCTCGACCTACCACGCCAAACGCGACTCGGAGACCGTGCGGGCGTTCGACGACGCCTACATCCGTTCGTTCGGCGCGCTGCCGACCCTCTTTTCCTACCGGGGCTACGACACGGCGATGATCTTCGCCCCGGCCATGTACGGCGACATCGAGTACGACCTCGAAGACCGCCGCTACACGCCGTTGCAGACGACCTATCGGTTCGGGCAGAACGAAGGCCGCGAGAACCACGTCAACCGCAACTGGACGCGGGTCAACTACAACAGCGACTTCACCATAACCATCGAATGACAGAGCCATGGCAACTTTGACGAATACGATTCCCGAGAAAACCATCGAGCGATTGAGCGAGTACCGCCGCACGCTGCTCGCCAGCCATCGGCAGGGCATCACGCATATCTTTTCGCACGTACTGGCCGGCATCCACGGCATCACGGCCGTGCAGGTGCGCCGCGACCTGATGCTGATCGGTTTCTCGAGCGACACGAAGAAGGGCTATGACGTACAGGTGCTGATCGAGTACATCAGCCGCATCCTCGACAGCCCCTCGCCCATGAACATCGCCGTGCTGGGCATGGGCCATCTGGGCCAGGCCATCACCAAATATTTCAACGGCAAGGGGCTCAAGCTGAAGATCACCGCGGCGTTCGACGTCGACCCCGAAAAGGTCGGCAAGACGATCGACGGCATCCCGTGCTACCATATGGACTCCTTCGAGGAGGTGGTCGAAGACAAGGACATCTCGATCGTCATCGTCTCCTCGCCGACGAAGGTGGCTCCGAATCTCGTGCTGCCGATCATCAATGCCGGCATACGGGGGGTGCTGAATTTCACCTCCACGCCGCTGAACTTCCCGCAGGGGATCATCGTCGAGAATTACGACATCACCACGCTGCTCGAAAAAGTCGCCTACTTCGTCAAGGAGAGCGACGGGAGCAATTCGTAACCGTGTGCCGGAGAGGGAGAGAGAGATGAGGGTATTTCACGGTTTCGACGCACTTCCGCACTTCGTCCGTCCGGCGGTCACCGTCGGGTCGTACGACGGCGTGCACCTGGGCCACCGCGCCCTGATCGGGCGGCTGATCGCCGAGGCCCGCGCCAACGGCGGCGAAAGCATCGTGCTGACCTTCGAGCCGCACCCGCGCATCACGCTGGGAAAGGCCGAAGGGCTGCGGCTGCTGACGACGCTCGACGAGAAAACGGCCCTGCTGGAAGAGTTGGGGGTGGATAACGTGATCGTCATTCCCTTCGACAGGGCGTTCAGCGCCTTGTCCGGAGAGGAGTTCGCGGACGATTACCTGATCGGAAAGGTCGGCGCCGAAACGCTCGTCGCGGGCTACAACCACCGTTTCGGCCACGACCGGATCGACTGCAACACGCTCGCGGCGTCGGGACGGCTCCGCGTCGTGAAGGTGGGTCCGTGCAGGGTCGACGGCGTGCATGTCAGTTCGACCGTGATCCGCCGGCTGCTGGATGAGGGGAAAACCGCAGAGGCCGAATTGTTACTTGGATATTCCCTGCAAACCGAAAAATAAAGAAAACATGTTAAGTCACGATTGTCAGATACGCGTGTGGTACAAGCACACCGACCAGATGGCCATTTGCCACCATTCGAATTACATCTGCTACTACGAAGCCGCCCGCAGCGAGTTCCTGCGCGCGCTGGGCATGTCGTTCGCCGAGGTCGAACGGCGGGGCATTATGATGCCTATCCTCGAAGTGCAGTCGAAATACCGCAAGCCGGCCTATTTCGACGAACTGCTGACCGTGCGCATCATCCTCCGGGAAATGCCCTCGACACGCATCAATTTCTTCTACGAAATCTACAACGAGCGGGGCGACCTGCTCAATACGGGCATGACCCAGCTGGGCTTCATCCACAGCGATTCGCGGCGTCCGTGCCGCTGTCCGGAATGGTTCCTGGAGCTGATCCGCAGCCGCTGGACCGAATAAGACGCCCCGTTTCGGGTCCGATTCATGCCGCTTCGCAGGGCGAAGCGGTTTTTTCTGCGCCGTGACGGCATTTTCATCGCCCGGAAAGTCCCTCCCCGCAGTCCGATTCCGGAACCGCTCCGTCGGGGCGGAAGCAAACCGGCGTTCGCTTCTGCGCCCGACGTTTCGTACCTTTGGATACTCCCGCTCGGCAATGTTCAAGTAAATTTGACATTGCCATCGCTTATTCGTACCTTTGCGGCTCAATTTGCGACAACTTATGATTTCAATAGACGGCCTCACCGTAGAGTTCAGCGGCACGACGCTTTTCAAAGACATCTCCTTCACGATCGGCGACAAGGACCGGATCGCCCTGATGGGCAAAAACGGAGCGGGCAAATCGACCCTGCTGAAGATCATCGCCGGAGTGCGTTCGGCCACGCGGGGGCGCGTGACCGTGGGCGAAGGCGGGAAAGTGGGGTATCTGCCCCAGCACCTTCAGGTGGAGGACGGGCGCACGCTCGTCGAGGAGGCGTCGCGGGCCTTCGAACACCTGTTCGAAATCGAGCGGCGGATCGCGGCGCTCAACGAGCAGCTCACGACCCGCACCGACTACGAAAGCGAGTCGTACATGCGGCTGATCGAGGAGGTCACGGCCATCTCCGAGAAGTTCTATGCCGTGGACCTCACCAACTACCAGGAAGACGTGGAGCGCATTCTGCTGGGGCTGGGCTTCGAACGGAGCGACTTCACGCGCCAGACCTCCGAATTCTCGGGCGGCTGGCGCATGCGCATCGAGCTGGCCAAGCTGCTGTTGCAGAAACCCGACCTGCTGCTCTTGGACGAGCCGACGAACCACCTCGACATCGAGTCGATCGAGTGGCTGGAGGATTTCCTGATGAATTTCCCCGGCACGCTGATCGTCGTGTCCCATGACCGCTGGTTCCTGAACAATATCTGCACGCATATTGTCGATATCGACTTTAATCAGGTCAAGCTCTACGTCGGCAACTACGACTTCTGGTATGAATCCTCCAAGATGATGCAGAGCCTGATGAACGACCAGAAGAAGCGCCGCGAGGACAAAATCAAGGAACTGCAAGCCTTCATTCAGCGCTTCTCGTCCAACAAGTCCAAGGCGAAGCAGGCGACCAGCCGCCGCAAGCTGCTCGATCAGCTGACCATCGAACAGATGCCCGCTTCCTCCCGCCGCTATCCGTGGGTGTGCTTCACGCCTGAACGCGAGGCGGGCAAGGACATCCTGCAGGTGTCGAACCTCAACTACACGCAGGACGGCGTGCAGCTGCTCACCCTTGTGGAGCAGGAAAAGCCCCAGCTCGTTTTCCTTGACGTTGAAATGCCCGGCAAAACCGGCGTGGAGTGCGCGCGGGTGATACAGGACATGAACCCTGCGATTGTGCTGATTTTCGCAACGGCGCACGATGAATATATGGGCGACGCCTTTGAGGTGTACGCCTTCGATTACCTGCTCAAGCCCTTCAAGAAGGAGCGCGTGATGCAGACGCTCGAACGCGCGAAGAAACCGACGGCGAAACGCCCCTGCCCGTGCATCCCACGCCCCACCCGGTCAGCGGGCGGCTGATGCTGCACCATAAGGACGGCGTGTCGTTCCTGAATGTCAGCGACATCGTGCTTGTGCAGCGTGAAGACCGCACGACCGTGTTTTACACCACGTCCGGCGAGCGATATGTTACGTCCGATTCGCTCTCTGACACGGAAGCACGGCTTGATCCATCCATCTTCTTCCGCTGCCACAAAAGCTACATCATCAACCTCAACCACATCAGGAACATCACCCCCTATGGGCGCTGGACGTACATCGTCCATTTGCAGGGGACGGAGCAGGACGCGCTCATCACGCACGAAAAGTACGAGGAATTGGAGAAAATGTTCTCGTGACACCTTGACAGAATTGATGCTTTGTGTTACCATAGAGCTGCGGTTAGAAAACACTAACCGCAAATTTTCGACCGGATGGTTAGTGAAAACTAACCGCAAGGAGGAAAACATGAAGCACCCTGTGAAGAAAATCATTTCCCATCTGCTGATGTTCGCCCTTGTGCTGTGCGTGGCGATTGCGCCCAGTCTGGCTGAGAGCAAACCCGATTGCCTGCAAACGATCAGCGGGGAAAACGGCACGATGTACAGCAATCTGTTCGATGTGATTCTGTCTGATGACTACGACAGCGTGTGGGAAGAACACTGCAAGGCGATTGTGGGCGAGGAGAACGCGGCAGAAGCAGTCGAGATGCTCAAATCCTTCATCAGCGGCGACGTCTATGGCGACGACGCGGTGGCGCTGTACGGCGACGGCTCGGAGGGCTTCATCTTCGACTGCTGGTATTTGAACGATGTCAAGTCCTTCACCATGAACGGCGACGAAATCACCATCAATAAGCTGGATGGCACGAGCGAAACGCACAAGTACCGCTGCATCGGCACCTACCAGATTGGCGCGGACGAAACGATGACGTGGGGCGGCGAGACATTCTGCCCGGCGTTTGACTGCGAG
>ENA-OPBM01001661-OPBM01001661.1-human-gut-metagenome-genome-assembly--contig:-NODE-1661-length-12463-cov-2.694391_pt1 | contig 12463 bp, 9 predicted proteins | sample MGYA00241069_ERZ501454 | MGnify/ENA primary metagenome ERZ501454 (study PRJEB25962, sample SAMEA2042625) | human gut metagenome | biome: human gut; feature: human-associated habitat; material: faeces... | reverse complement strand
AACTTACTATTCATGTGGATTTCTCTCAAATGTTATCCGAAAAAAGTTTAGACAGGCTTTAAGAGTGGTTATATTCTATTTTCGGAGAATATAATCTATTTGCAGGTTGCTTATTGTCAGATCAGTTTTCATATCGAATATTATTCGTCCGAAAGATATGTATAAAGAATCAGTTTCGTAATTTGTGAGTATATTTTCTTGCTGTAAGAATCTCTTTTTTGTGGAATTTTTTGTAAGTCCTGATTTTTGAAGTAATGATGTTTGCAATTCCTCGAAACTGATATTTAGTAAAACGTCATTTTTGTCTTTGATCAGTAATTTTTTCCCGGAAGTATCGACGCTGATATCTTCGCAACTGTCACTTAGATTTATCGGGTACAGAGATCGATACATACTGATATCTATTTTTTTTGTTTTTCCATCGAGTAGAGGCAATGAAACGAAATCATAGGCAGAGTCCTTATATCTTTCTTGTGGTTCAGGAAGTAAATTCGTACCGTATTTTTTCTGTACGAAATCTTTTCCTTTTTCGTGTTGTACGTATAAAAAAGCTTCGTATAGTTGTGTGTATTGCGGGTCGTACAGCAGACTGTCGCTATTTGTTTCCGATATATTTTTTAATTTTCCATTTTCTCCTAAAAGGTCTAAATTCCGAGATAAAACACTTACTCTCTTCTGTTGGGATTCTATACCGATGTTTTTAGCTGTTATTCCCGGAATATAAGTGAAACTTGCGAGTAGTATGATAGACAGAGCTGTAACGTATAAGTACCGGCCGGTTTTGCTTGATAGGAATAAAAGTAGTGTTATCGACATAATAGATCCACAGATAACCAGATAAACTCGTGCTGTCGTAAATCCGTATTGTTGAACTCGATATAGTACTCCTATCCAAAACATGAGCTGGGCTGGGATAGAGATCAGACTGTAATGTCTGTAATACCAGTTGTATATTTGTTTGTGTAAAAATGGTTGCAGGGCCTTTGCCAATACCGTAATTAGCGTAAAAGCGAATACCATATATGCAATTCCGCCTTTAGGTAAGCTCCACGAAAAGAAAATAGTCGTAAAATATATGTATAGTATGATCGTGTATATGAGTATCGCAGGAGATAGTATATAATTTGTAAGTATTTCCAGAGCAGATTTTTTTTCTTGAGTCGATAAGGTTTCTTGTCGGTTATTGAATGTTAAAAATAGGCAGGGCATTCCTATAATGAAACATATCATAGATAAATAGGAAGAAACGTTATACTCGCTTTGGGGAAATATATTGAAGATGTAAGTGACGGAGTAATAAATGCTGATTAATAAGAAGTATGCGCATCCGCTTAGGAGAGCCGCTTGAAGCAGATGGGTAAAATAGCAAGTTGCCTGGAACGTAAAAGATTTATTGTCGGAAATCCAGTTTCGGATGAGGAGCATAAGAGCTGCGATGGTAAGTGCAACGGAATATTCTATGGAGAAAACCCAATCAGAAACATCTATACAGAAAAAAGGAAATACCAATAATGGCGAGATATAATATAAGATTCTCCATGTCCCTTGTGAAAACCATTTATTTAAAAGATAAGAAAGGACAAAGAACAGAGGAAAAACAAAAGGATACAATTTGTTTGTCGTAATTACATTTTCCCGAATGAGAGATGCAGATACAAAACAGAGAATCGAGATTGTTATCTCTGCCGTATTGTTTTTTATAGTGCCGGATATTTGTCGGGAAAATGATTTGATGCGTTCTTTCATAATTATCTGTTTATAATCTTATTTATTTACAAATATATAAATCTTTATTCTTATTCGTGGGAAAATATCTATTGCTGTTTGTTTTTGTTTTTGAAAAAGATAAAAGATATCTTGTTGTTCGAGTATAAATCGTTTTAACTCTATTTATTTATACCTCCCGTTTTGTTTAACATTTGAAATCCTCTTTTTGTAGTATATTTGTCTCAAACAATAAAAGAGAAATTTATGATTTATGTTATTTTCATTGTCTTTGCTTTGATTAGTTTCGGAGTGCAAAAGACATTGCAAAACAAATTCGAAAACTATTCTAAAGTACCTATTCCAAATGGTCTGACAGGAAAAGATATAGCCGAAAAGATGTTGCATGATAACGGTATTTATAATGTTACCGTTACTTCTGTTGACGGGAAATTGACAGATCACTATAATCCGGAGAATCATACGGTAAATTTAAGCCATGAGGTTTATCATGGTAATAGTGTTGCTGCTGCTGCAGTAGCGGCTCATGAGTGCGGACATGCCGTGCAACATGCTACTGCTTATGCGTTTTTGAATATGAGATCCAAATTAGTTCCTATTGTGAGTTTTGCATCGCATTGGGTACAATGGGTGCTGTTGGCGGGTATTATATTGTTGCAGAGTTTTCCGCAGCTTATGCTTTTCGGGATTATCTTGTTCGCATTGACTACATTGTTCAGTTTTGTGACGCTTCCGGTAGAAATAAATGCGAGTGCAAGAGCTTTAGCTTGGCTTGACAGAGCAGGGATAACAAATGTAAGTACACATGATAAAGCCAAAGATGCTCTTAAATGGGCGGCATATACATATGTAGTGGCGGCTCTTAGTTCATTGGCTACATTGGTATATTATATTCTTTTGTTTTTAGGATCGCGGAGTGACGACTGACTTTAGCTTTTTATATATTTTCTTTGAATAGATAAAAGGTATTGCTTCTTGAGAACGGGCAATACCTTTTTTATTTTTTAGACAGTAAATAAACATAAAGAAGCCGGAATAGAAAGGCCTAATTCCGGCTTCTTTATGTTTTGTAAGTTTTTTATTTAATCGTCATCATCTGTGGTAAGAATGGCTTTAAGTTTTTCCCGGTCGAGGATAGTAATCTCATGAGTCGAGTAATCGATGATGCCGTCTTCTTTCAATTCGTTTAGTGCATTCATAAAAACAGAACGTTGTACTCCGAAAAATGTGTACAAATCTTTTTGTTTGCATATTACCCTTACGTCTATCGACTTGCGCTGTGTAAAGCAGAGTACCCAAAATGCCAAGCGTTCTTTTACATTTCCGGAAGAAAGTGCGAGAAATGTTTCGACACTTTTCTGGGAACGCCTCGATATGATGTTCAACAGGTTTATAAGGATAATCGATTCATCCTGCATGATGCGGATAAATGTTTGCTTATCGATTTGCATGATCCCTGTTTCTTCTACAGCATAGAGATCGGATGGATAATTTGTATTCCTGCCGAATAGGTGATTGGGTGACAATACGTTCGGAGCGCAAAGGACTTCCGAAACACGAATCTTTCCGCTTTTGTTGACCATTTCTGAACGTACGCATCCAGATATCAGGAATTTCAAGTGTGTACACTCTTCTCCCTTTGATACGATTTGTTCTCCCGATTTATATTTGAGAAAATGAAATTTTGTTTTCTCGATAAGCTCTGAAATTTTTGCTCTGCTGACTCCCTGAAATAACGGAAGTTGCAGCAAAACGTCATACATGCTGTCCATCGAATCCATATTTTGTTTATTCAAAAGTATAAATAAAAATCTAACCTTCAATTTGTAAACATAAAATCGATACAATTGTTTAGAAACTATTGATTTATTTTTTTTTTGTTAACTTTGCTCCTGTAAAAACTTAAACCTATGGATAATCTATTGCATTTTGACATTCAGGAGATAATCAGTGCCTTTGTCGTTTTGTTTGCTGTAATTGATATAACAGGGCTGGTTCCTATTATTATCGATTTAAAAGAAAAAGGGAATGAAATTAATGCAGGCAAGGCTGCATTTTATTCTTTATTTTCTTTTATTGTTTTTCTTTTTATGGGAAACATGATGTTACAACTTTTTCATGTAGATATATCTTCTTTTGCCATTGCCGGTTCGTTAGTGATTTTCGTAATGGCTATAGAGATGATTTTTGGCGTGGAGATTTTTAAGATGGACGGGCCTGCGGGTTCTGCGACAATAGTTCCTATTGTTTTTCCGTTGATTGCCGGGGCAGGTTCTTTTACGACATTGCTTTCTTTGCGGGCGTTGTATAGCTTGCTTGATATAATAATAGCATTGGTCCTTAATATTTTAATAATTTATATTGTAATAAAGCGAGTCAATATTATCGAGAAGCTGTTGGGTAAGGGAGGCGTTTATGTACTTCGAAAATTCTTTGGGATTATTCTACTGGCTATTTCCGTAAGAATGTTTATCGACAATCTCACCAAACTATTATCCACTCTTTTATAACTCATGACCGTATCTTTTTCTCATATACGGTTATTTACAGCATTTGTTCCTGCATTATCGACTCTATTCTTGTTATCGGTTGTCGCAGTAAAAGTTCCAGGTCTATTTTTAGGTGAAAGGTTTTTTAGGGGCGGATGTTGGCTACAAGTAGTATTGGCTGCGGCTTATGCTTTTTTGTTATGTTGGAAAATGCAGGATATTCGTTTGAGAGCTCGTTGGAGAAGATATAGTTGGCTGATATTCTCTTTTTCCTTTTTCGGGCAACTTTTGTTGGGGATTATGTGCGACTCTATATTTCTTTTGTCCGGAGAGTTGCATTTTCCTATCCCGATGATGATAATCGGAGGGGCTGTTTATCGTTGGGAATTTGGGTTTATGCCTCTTTTACTTATTCTTACTATCTTGTTGTCAGGACCGGCATGGTGCAGTCATCTTTGTTATTTCGGTGCATTAGATAATATGGCTGCAGGACATTTATCATTACCCCCAAAACCTTATAAATTTCTTCTGCCGGCACGATATACTATATTGGTATTGACTGTTATTGTGGCTTTGGTTGCCAAATGGAGCGGATTATCGTATGTGGCGATATCCGGAATAGTTGTTTTATTCGGTATTACAGGTTTTTTTGTTATGATCCTCTCCTATAAAAGACATATGATGGTGCACTGTTCTGGCTATTGTCCGGTCGGTGCTTTGGTATCTTTAGGAAAATATATTTCTCCTTTTCGTTTCAAGATAAATAAAGAAGCTTGCACTTTGTGTGGGGCTTGTATCTGTAGATGTCGTTATGGGGCATTATCGAAAGCGCAAATAAAAACCGGCAAACCGGGAATAAATTGTTCTTACTGTGGAGATTGTATTTCTGTGTGCAATCATGGAGCTTTACAGTATGCTTTTCTGAATATGAATGCAGATCATTCTCAAAGAATATGGCTGATGATAGTGATTACTTTGCAATCTTGCTTTTTAGCTATAGCCCGGGTATAGATCAATTTAAAATACAAATTTGTTTAAAGATAAAAATAAAAAAAGAAAATGACAACGAAAATTTCTTTTTCTTTTTTAAGTTGAAAATTTTTATTGAGAAAGACGTCTTTTTACTAAATAAATCGATTAAATATTTGGCTTTTCTGATAACAATTTTTATATTCGTGAAAACTAATATCAAGTATTAAAGCACAAGATTTGACCGTTAACCGATTTTTTTAATTAACAATAAATATGAGTTATCTGAAGTTTGACAAAAGTTTGATGATTAACTTGGAACAGTCTCTTCCTAAAGAGATGTTGCGTACAAACAAATCGGGAGCTTATCATTGTACGACGATTGTTGATTGTAACACTCGAAAACAACACGGATTATTGGTAATTCCTATTCCGGAGATGGATAATGACTCTCATGTTCTTTTATCATCATTCGATGAAACCGTGATACAACACGGTGCTCCTTTTAATTTAGGTTTACATAAATATCAGGGAGATTGTTTCAGCCCTAACGGACATAAATATATCCGTGAGTTCGATTGTGAATCAGTTCCCAAAACTGTATATCGGGTGGGGGGTGTAATTTTAAGTAAGGAAAAAGTTTTTATTTCGCATGAAAACCGGATTTTGATTAAATACACATTGTTAGATGCCCATTCTGAAACGACGTTACAGTTCCGTCCTTTTCTTGCTTTTAGAAATGCGAATGCTCTTTGTATTGAAAATGACAGGATCAACCGTCATTATGAACAGGCTTTGAATGGTGTTAGCTTTTGTCTTTATGAAGGGTATCCGGCATTGTATTTACAGTTCAATAAAGAGGTTAGTTTCGTCAGTGATCCATATTGGAATAAGGGCATTGAATATGTTAAAGATCAGGAACGAGGATATGACTATAAAGAAGATCTGTATGTTCCCGGATATTTCGAATTACCTATAAAGAAAGGCGAAAGTATTATATTTTCCGCCGGAGTAGGAGAGATAAAACCTCGATCTTTGAGCATGATGTATAATAAGGAAATGAAGTTACGGACTTATCGTAACAGTTTCTTTAATTGCCTGAAAAATTCTGCACAACAATTTTATCTGAAAAAACAAAAAGATAATTATCTGTTGGCGGGTTATCCTTGGTTTGGTGTTCGGGCCAGAGATCTTTTTATCGCTCTTCCCGGATGTACATTGGCTGTAGGGGATGTAGAAACATTCGACTCTATCATGCATACTGCGATGCGGGCGTTAAAAGCCTTTATGGAGAAAGGTGTTCGGAGTGAAGTAATTCAAGGAATAGACTATCCCGATATTCTTTTATGGGCAGTATGGTCATTGCAACAATATGCCAAGGAAACATCTCTTGAACATTGTACGGCAAAATACGGAACTTTAATTACCGAAATTGTCGATTATATAATCAAAAACAAGCATCCGAATCTTTTTTTGCATGAAAACGGATTATTATACAGTAATGGACATGACGTTCCTATTTCATGGATGGATGCGGTAGCCTATGGAAAACCTATTATACCGCGTAGTGGTTATTTAGTTGAATTTAATGCATTGTGGTATAATATACTACGTTTTTCAGCCTCATTGATTGCGGATAAGCCGGAACAGAGGGTTATTGTGGATCGGTTGAATGCTTTGGGTGATAAACTTGCTTTGTCATTTAAAGATATGTTTTTAAATGATTATGGGTATTTGTTCGATTATGTCGATGGAAATTTTGCAGATTGGAGTGTTCGTCCCAACATGCTATTCGCTCTTTCGCTCGATTACTCTCCATTAGATAAAAAAGAACGGAAAAAAGCGTTGGATGTAGTTACCCGAGAACTGTTGACTCCGAAAGGTATCCGTACATTAAGCCCTAAAAGTCATGGATATTCTCCTACTTATTTGGGGAATGAAGCAGAACGGGAGAATGCTTATTATCAAGGTCCGGCCCGACCATGGTTGATGGGAGCTTATGCAGAGGCGTATCTCAAGATATTCGGGTTGAGCGGAGTTTCATTTTTGGAACGGATGTTGATCGGCTATGAAGAGGAGATGTCTAATAATTGTATCGGAACAATTTCCGAGTTATTTGACGGAAATCCTCCTTACATGGGACGTGGAGCTATCAGTTTTGCGGTGAATGTAGGAGAGATATTGAGAGTATTGAGTTTATTAAAAAAATACAACCATTTTTAAAACCGAAGTTGTATGAAAGCACTCATGTTCGGGTGGGAATTTCCACCGCATATTCTCGGAGGCTTGGGAACTGCCAGCTATGGACTTACCAAAGGTATGTCTGAATGCGGAAATATGGATATTACGTTTGTTATACCCAAGCCGTGGGGAGATGAAGATAAAAGTTTTGCCCATATTGTAGGAGCATGTAATACACCGATTGCTTGGCGTGATGTTTCTTGGGAACAAATACGAGATCGGTTAGGACGATATATGGATCCTCAAGAATATTTTAATCTGAGGGATCATATTTATGCAGATTTCAATTATATGCATCTTAATGATTTGGGATGTATAGAATTTTCGGGTCGATATCCTGATAACCTGTTGGAAGAAATCAATAATTATTCTATTGTTGCCGGAGTGATTGCCAGAACCTATCCTTGTGATGTGATTCATTCTCATGACTGGCTTACTTATCCGGCAGGGATTCATGCTAAACAAGTGACCGGAAAGCCGTTGGTGATACATGTACATGCGACAGATTTCGATCGGAGTCGGGGAAATGTAAATCCTACGGTCTATGCCATAGAAAAGGATGGTATGAATCAGGCAGATCATATTATCACCGTAAGTAATTTGACACGTAAGACGGTTATTGAAAAATATAATATCGATCCGGCCAAGGTAACAACCGTTCATAATGCCGTCGAGCCGTTGAGTGAGGAAATCAAGGCTATTAATATACCTCGCAATACAAAAGAAAAAGTCGTAACGTTCTTAGGGCGCATTACGATGCAGAAAGGTCCTGAATATTTTGTAGAGGCTGCGGCTCAGGTATTGCGGAAAAATAATAATGTACGTTTCGTTATGGCGGGAAGCGGGGATATGATGAATAAGATGATACGCCTCGCCGCTCAACGCAATATTTCGGATCATTTTCATTTTACAGGTTTCCTTAAAGGAAAGCAGGTTTATGAAATGTTGAAAGCGAGCGATGTTTATGTAATGCCTTCTGTCTCTGAACCGTTCGGGATATCTCCTCTTGAAGCCATGCAGGTGGGAGTTCCCTCTATTATCTCGAAACAGTCGGGATGTGCAGAAATTTTGACGAATGCAATAAAGACCGATTATTGGGATATTGATGCGATGGCAGATGCCATTTACTCGATAATTACCTATCCTGCAATGTACCAGCAATTAAAGATTGAGGGGAAAAAAGAGGTCGATGAGATCAAATGGGTATATGCCGGTCAAAAAGTAATTGATATTTATAATAAAGTAATTCACCGATAGACAGGCTTTATATTTTAATTAATCAGAAATAAAAAATAACATGATATGAAAACCATCTGTTTTTATTTTCAAATTCATCAGCCGTTCCGTCTGAAACGTTATCGTTTCTTTGATATAGGCAACGATCATTATTACTACGACGATTTTAATAATGAAGAAATAATGAGCCGTATAGCTCACCGTTCTTATATTCCTGCAAACTATACTTTACTGGAGATGATCAAGAACTCGAACGGGAAATTTAAAGTTGCGTTTTCGATTTCGGGAGTTGCATTGGAACAGTTCGAGATTTATGTACCGGAATTTATAGATAGTATGAGGGACTTGGCAAAGACAGGATGCGTAGAGTTCCTTTCCGAAACGTATGCACACTCTTTGGCTTCCCTTAAAGATCCGGAAGAATTTGTCGATCAGGTCAAAATGCACGATGATAAAATCGAAATGTTGTTCGGTCAACGGCCTAAAGTGTTTCGCAATACCGAGTTGATCTATTCCGATGAAATAGCCGGGATGGTTGCATCTATGGGATTTAAAGGGTGTATTACGGAGGGAGCTAAGCATATTTTAGGATGGAAAAGCCCGAATTATTTGTACAGTTCGGCTGCTGCCCCGAAACTGAAGCTGCTTCTTAAAAATTCTAAATTGAGCGATGATATTTCTTTTCGATTTTCGAACTATGAGTGGAATGAATATCCGTTGACTGCCGATAAGTTTATAAACTGGATTACAGCTCTTCCTGAAACAGAACAGATTATAAATCTGTTTATGAATTATGAAACATTAGGAGAACTGCAACCTCGGGAAACCGGTATTTTTGAGTTTATGAAGGCTCTTCCTCGTTTTGCCGAAGAGAAAGGTATCTCATTTTCTACTCCTACTGAGATTATTTCTAAGTTGAAACCGGTAGATTCTTTATCTGTTACTTATCCCATATCTTGGGCTGATGAGGAACGGGATACCAGCGCTTGGTTAGGGAATTTGCTTCAGAACGAAGCTTTCGAAAAGTTGTATTCTATGGCAGAACGGGTGCAGCTGTGCAATGACCGTCGGTTAAAACAAGATTGGAATTATTTACAGGCGAGCGACCATTTTTATTATATGTGTACTAAGCATTTTTCCGATGGTGCGGTGCATAGTCATTATAGCCCTTATGATTCGCCTTATGAAGCATTTACCAACTATATGAATGTTTTGAGCGATTTTATTGTGCGGGTAAAAGCTCAATATCCTGATTCGATTGAAAATGAAGAATTGAACTCTTTGATTACTACTATTCGTAATCAGGCGTCCGAGATAGAGTTATTGCGTAAAGAATTAAAGTCTGCAAAGGCGGAAAAGATTGCTCGGGTAAAAGCTGAAAAAGCTGTAGCCGGAGAAAATAAAACTAAATCTACAACGAAAAAGACGGTAGTAAAGGAGAAATAAGTTCTTTGAATAATTCGCTTTTGTGTGAATGTTTATTATAAAAACCACACCCTGATTGATAACCAATCAGGGTGTGGTTTTTATAAGATAGAGGTAAATGACAGATTTTATTCGGATTTGAAAATTCTCTGATACTTTTAGTTATCCTTCCATATTTTTTCTGTTTGTGATCCCCGTTTTATCAGGAAAAAACCATTTCCCGGAATATTTTTTTATTGAAAGATGCAATAAGAATTGCATATACATCGACCGTAGAAATCATATATATACTGTACCATTGAACCGTTTTTCAAAGGATAGGATCTGTTATGGTAATAAAGCTGCTTTAGATAGATACAAATTGTTTTTGAATATATATGAGGTGTACTTTAGTATATTTATAATAAATAGTATTTTTTCTTGTAGGGTATAAATATGTGAAAAATATTGCAGATAAAAAATAAAGCAGGGAAGGAGTTGCCTTTGCCTGCTCTATTTTCGTATTTGTGATAACTGGTTTCTCTAATCATTTATTTTTATTGGGGCGATATATCCGTCTTCGATTAATGCTATATAGCTCAGCAGTGCTCCCCAATGGTAGAAACGGTCGCTGCGTCTATGCGGACCTTCCCCTAAAACCGAGTCGTAATTTTCATACACCGATCCGTCTTTAAGCCATTCCTTCAATAACAGCGCTTTCGATTTTTGGGCGACAGCTTTGCGTACTTCAGGTAAGTCATAATTTTGTAATCCCATATATACGAGAAAATTGAGAGGAGCCCAGATGCGGCCTCTCCAGTAATCATTGTCTTTGAAAGCCGGATCGTTGCGGGGAGTAGCGGGAATAACCCATTCTCCCCAGAATTCTTGGGGATTCATCAAATGTTCTTTTACCATACGTTCAGCTTGAGTTTGGCTGGGAATATTTGCCAACATAGGATAAAAGTTGGTCGGAGATATACGTGGATTCTTTTTTCCTGTATCGGTTCTTCGATTGTAGTAAAGACCTTCTTCTTCATCCCACAATTTTTGTAATTCGATGCTGTATTGTTTTGCTCGTTTTCTGAGTTCTTTTACATCTTTTTTATATCCTAACTCTTGAGCGATAAGTGCCAATAATTTGCAATCCATAATATAAAGGCTCGATAGCCCGACATCGTTTTGTAGAAGCATGTGTCGTTCGGTATCGAATGGTACATTGTCGAACATGTGGGAGTTATCCAGTCCCGATTCCAAACAACCTCCGTAATGGTTGTTGACGCTGCCGTATTCATGATTGCGATAGGTTACCCGAGGATAGGGTGAAGATCCCCAACATAATAATCCGTCGATATTTCGGTTCTTATCCCACCATCGGTTCCATCTGATAAGATCGGGATAAAGTAATTCTAACAGCCATTTGTCTCCGTATTTCTTATATAGACTCCATACAGCTAATGATCCTACAGGGGGTTGGGAACGATCTCTCGACTTATAATCATTTCCTGAATAGAAATTAGGAACGAAGCCCGATTCCGTAATTGATTTGGTTATTTCGACTGCATTGGCGTAGGCAAGTTCCCGATTCCCAGCCGAAAACATCATGGAGGCAAAATAAGAGTCCCAACAGAAAAGTACGAATCCTCCGTAGTTGGGGTTAGAACTCCAGTTTATATTCCAGTCCCGGCTGACAGGGGTAATAACTTTGCGGATGGTCGGGTCGTATATATTGTCCCAGGAAAGGACATTCTGCATGGCGTTATATACCTCATAATCGTCTCCGTATTGTTTTTTGTTGTTATTTACGAAACGATCGGCGGATTCGCGTAATTTGTTTTGGGCTTTTACCGGTTCTATATCTGAGCCACAACAAATGGTAACCGGTTCTTGTGTAGAGAATGTGATCTCGTTCCGTTCGCTTTTTATCCATTTTCCGTACGCTTGACCTTTGATTTCTTGTTTTAGGTTGCCGGGGCGGAATTGAAATTGTTGACCGTTAACTTGTATTTTTACATCGCGTTGCCACACGCCTTTTAAGACCACGATGATTTTCCCTTCCGGATTATTTCCTTCTAAAGGAGTAATTCGAATAATGTTCTCTAAAGAATCGGCAGAACTCTCGATCCGTAATTTTTGATCGTTCCATCGAAGACTTATATCGGTATATTTTCCGTCATAAGTATGTGGCCCGGCATGTAACAGGCCGCTTCCTATGGTAAAGGAATTTTTTCGTATCCCTTTCCCGTCGATTACGTGTAGGTCGATAGCTGCACCATAAGGGAGCAGCACATGCGTAAGGGCACTGCGGGTATCCCACGTATTCCAGCCTGTAGCCAGTTCCCGTTGCATTTGTTCGTAACGTTGTTGCGGACTTAAATCTTTCGTTTCGGCATGGCTAT
>ENA-OPBM01001635-OPBM01001635.1-human-gut-metagenome-genome-assembly--contig:-NODE-1635-length-12632-cov-2.191779_pt1 | contig 12632 bp, 10 predicted proteins | sample MGYA00241069_ERZ501454 | MGnify/ENA primary metagenome ERZ501454 (study PRJEB25962, sample SAMEA2042625) | human gut metagenome | biome: human gut; feature: human-associated habitat; material: faeces... | reverse complement strand
ACTAATATTGAACAGAATAAATTTACGCTTAATAATATAAAAATACCAGCTATTACGAGAAATAAACTTCGTAAGAATTCTAAGAAAAAGAGTTCGTATGCTTCTAATAAAATAGAGGGAAATCCGTTGACGGAAAAGCAGGTAAGCGATGTTATAGATAAAGATGAGCATAAGCATTTTTTAAAGCCAGAGCAGGAAGTTCGTAATTATTATATGGCACTGAATTATCTTGAGGAGCAGATAGCTAAGAAAGCACCATTTACAAAGGAACTTATATTAAAGGTCCAGTCAATTGTAGAAAAAGGGGCATCTAAAGAAAAAATAGGTTTAAGGGGTGCAATGCCGCCGGGATATTTATTTGCTGTGTATGATTCTGAGACACAGGAAGCAGAATATATACCACCAGAGTATAATGAGATACCTGAATTATTAGATGAACTTGTTGAGTATGTTAATACAACTGATGACCATCCACTTATTATAGCGGCAATTGTTCATTATCAGATAATTACAATACACGCATTTGAAGATGGTAATGGAAGAACAGCGAGACTGCTTTCAGGATATATATTAGATTATTATGGTTATGGATTTCAGGGTATAGGCTCATTAGAGGAATATTTTGCATATGACTCAGATGAATACTATAGTTCATTACAAATGGGTCTGCCAGCATTGTACTATATGGGGCGCGAAAATCCACCTCATCCAGAGATATGGATAACGTATTTTTTGAGAATGATGGAATTATATTCTAATAAGGTCTGCGAGTTATCAATGGAAACCAATAAGCAGAGTGAACAAGTTAATTTATCTTATCTTAATAAGAAGGATAAAGAATTATTAGCATATTTAATAGAGAATAAAATGTATGAATTTAAGCCTGTTGATGTGGCAGGAGCATTGAAAGTTACTAATAAGACCGTTATTAACAGATGTGGGAAATTATATTCTAATGGATTTGTAGTTCCTGTTATTACAGGGGTAAGAATTATGGCATATAGATTGACAGATTACACAATAAGTAATGCAGATACAATATTAAAGAACATTTTGTAAGCTGATTGCAAGCTATATATGTTAATATTAATCATATTACAATTATTACAATGTTAAGAGAATTAGTGAGAGTAAAAGAGGTGGGGTTAGTGTACAGGATAATGATTGTGGAAGATGACAGGGAATTAAGGGAGACATTAAAGGAACTGCTTATCTTAAAGAATTATGACGTTATAACGTCGGGAAGTGTTAAAGAATTTGATGAGCATACGGATATATATGATATGTATCTGCTTGATGTGAAGCTTCCTGATGGTGATGGGTTTGACATTTGTGAAAGAATAAGACATAACAGCGATGCACCGATTATATTTATTACCTCGTGCGATGATGAGGAATCTATTATAAAAGGGCTTGATATGGGCGGAGATGACTATGTGACGAAACCATTTCATAATGCGGTGCTGTTATCAAGAATAAGTGCCAATTTGCGAAGAAGAGATATGAATTCAGGTGATGTCTATAATAAAGGAAGCCTGTCAGTGCATTTTGACCAGTATAAGCTTTATCGTGACGGCAAAGAGCTTAAGCTATCATCAAATGAATGGGATATTATAAAGATATTGATTGAGAATAAAGGCAGGGTTGTAAGGCGTGATGTGTTCTTTGACAGACTGTGGGATATGCACGGCAATTATGTGGAATATAACACACTGACAGTTACAATGAGCAGATTAAAAGCAAAGCTTGGAACATTCTCAGATGAGCATATTCCATATATTGAAACAATAAGAAATGTAGGATACCGCTGGATAATATAAAAAGAGGGGGAAAGCTATGGGAATAGTTAGAATTACAGAAGAAGATGTTAAGAAAAACGTAAGAAATTATAGAATAAAACAGACATTTTTTGTATTAGGAGTAATGGCTGTAAGTGTGATTATAATAGTGTCGTTAATTGTATATTATAATATTAAACAAAGGGCTCTTGTTGGAGCTCTTTATTTGTCAGATGAGAATTCGGCAGTACAGCTTGTTAATAACCTGATGTATCTTAATATTAATAAGTATACGTTACAGGCAGGCTCTGATGCAATGCTTGAGGCAGGATATTCAGCTAAAGGCTACACATATTTATTAAGGATAAATGGAGAGCTTGTAAGTTATATTGTAATAGCTTTAATACTTGCTGTAATTCTTATATACGGTCTTATCAGCTGTTATAAGATTGGCAAGAAAGATTATATGGGACAGATTAAGCTGATTGCAGGAAAGAATGTTTCTTTGAAGGAGGAGCTTAATAAAGAGCAGGAGTATAATAAAATACAATATAAGAAAATGCAGGAGTTTGTTGAGAATATAGCACATCAGATTAAGACACCGCTGTCTGTAATTACAATGAAGCTTGAGATGATACAGGAATTATGCGGCATTAATGAAGATATATGCAGACTGATAACAGATTGTACGAAGAATACATTTAAAATTAAGATGTTTATTAAGAAATTACTAGACATAAGCCGTATAGAGTCAGGAAAAATCACACTTTCATCAGATGAGATAGTTATTGATTATATAGTTGAGGAGAGTGTGGAGTGCGCGGTTGATGATAAGCAGAAAGTGTCGGTTAATTATGGCAATGAAGACAGACATAGAAAGATGTATGCAGATGAGGGCTGGCTTTTAGAGGCGTTGATTAATGTTATAAGTAACTGTTATGAACATATTAACCAGAAGAAGGGCGGTATGGTCTATATAGATATAAGCAGTAATTCAGAGGTATGTATGATAACTATATCTGATAACGGTGATGGAATACAGGATTGTGATGTGGCGGGGATATTTGACAGATTTATGAGCAGGAAAAGTCAGGACGAATTCCACGCAGGAATAGGACTTAACCTGTCGAAACTTATAATAGAAGCACACCACGGAAATATAAGGGCAGGCAATAGTGATAAGTATGGCGGGGCACAATTTAAAATAATATTGCCATTATATAAATTTAAGGGCAAATTGTAAGCCGTATGTAAGTCGTGCAATATATAATACAGTCATAGCAATAAATAATAAATTAAAAACTTTCAGTAATCAGACAGGCGGGAAGCAGGACATTGTGTAGTGATGAAGTACAGCGGACAAGCCTGATAACAAAAGATAAGGAGGTGTGAAGATGGAATACATATTGAAAGCAGAGGGTATATGCAGAACCTATCATACTGGAACGGTTGAGGTACACGCATTGAAAAAATGCGACATTAATATTAAGAAAGGTGAATTTACTGCGATAGTAGGAAAGAGTGGTTCGGGTAAATCGACACTTTTAAGAATATTAGGAACGCTTGATAAGCCAGATGAGGGTAATGTATGTATAGATGGCATTAATATAGCTGAACTTAAGGACAGGCAGTTATCAAAGTTCAGACGTGAGAATATCGGATATATATATCAGGATTACAGCCTTATACCAGAATATACAGCGTATGAGAATATAGTCCTGCCATTAATTCTTGACAATAAAGACATTGACGGGGACGAAGTAAGGGAATTGATGAGTTCGTTGCAGATAGAATATTGTTATGAGAAATATCCGTATGAGATGTCAGGGGGTGAGCAGCAGAGGGTGGCAATAGCAAGGGCATTGATTAATCATCCGGCTGTTGTATATGCTGATGAACCAACTGGTAATCTTGATGCAGGAAGTTCAGAAAATGTAGCTGCAATGCTTGCATTAGCGGCAAGTAAATACCGCCAGACGATTATTATGGTAACACACGATAAGCAGATGGCTGGATATGCAGACAGGGTATTGAGTATTGTAGATGGAAATGTATCATCGGAGGTGGTTGTATGAACATAGAATTGCTGGAATACTGCCTCAAAGGACTGCGTAAAAGGAGGAAAGAAGTATTAAGAACTTCGGTGGTTATATTTATAGCTTTTACATTTGTAGCTGGAACACTTATATTCCAGAGCAATATGTATAAATGGCAGATACAGTCAGCTAAGAGCCGTTTTGGAAGCTGGTATGTAATGTATGAGGGCTCAGTCAAGGCTGAAAATAATGATTTGAAAAATCATCCGTATCTTGGAACTGCCGGTCTGGCACAGGTTAATAATTATGTATATAATTCGGTGGGAAAGACTGATATAAGTATTGGCACGTTGTCAGACAGATTTATTGAGATAGGTAATATAAAGCTTAATAAAGGAAGAATGCCAGCAAAGGATAATGAGATTGCAGTTGAGTGGAGTACACTTATAAAGCTTGAACAGGGCAGTGATATTGGACAGGATATAGTTATTGATACATATCTGAATGGAACTTCTGATAAATTAACTAAGACATATAAGCTTGTTGGAATACTTAACAGTTACACAGATGTGTGGCAGGGCGGTGATAAGCTTCCAGGTATCATTGTAACTGAGAGTGAGGGAAAAGCCATTAACAGATATGGCGGCGGTATATTTATTTATCCTATTAATGATTACATCAAAGAGGATTATAGGGATATATACAATGGAATTGAGCAGAAGGTAAGTCCTATATATATTACATATAACAGCAGTGTATATGATTATAAGCCGTGGAAGGATAATTATGTATATAAATATATGTACATAGTTGTTATGATACTTGCCATAGCAGCAATAATATATCAGCTTATATCGTATAATAAAGCAAGAAGCAGGACACGCAGTATTGTTAAGAACATAGGTGCAGGCAATGTACAGATGGCATTTATAATTATAATTGAAAATGCTGTTATATTGATAAGTTCATTGCTGTTATGTCTGATTTTTTCAATAGTTGCAGGGAAAGCGGTATGTATATTTATTGAACACAAATGTGGTTTTGAGTTCTACTCAATAGATAATAGTGTGTATGTTAATACATTTCTGACATTTATAATAGCTGTAATTATGTGCTGTGTCATCAATATAATTCAATGGAGTAAAAGAAGCAGGGGACAGTCTTACAGGGTTAGAAAGTATAAGAAACCAAGGATACGCAGTAAGTCAATCAATAAGGATAATTATATATGTTACACGCATAAAAGGCTTATGCAGTCGCACGGAGCAGTCCAGAATATACTTACAAGGGTATTTGGCATATTAATGCTAGTAATAATAGTTGTATGTGCTATGAACATATCTGTAACATATAAAAACTATAATAATATCACAAAGAGTTCAGATATAATAGCTTTTAAAAAGGTTGATAAAAAAGGCTATTATAATATTAATTATATATATAACCCTGTTGCAATATGGACCAATGAGATGAAGGAGAAATTCAGTAAAGACAGCAGTTATTTATTAATAGCTGAGCAGAATGGCAAAGTTGATAATGTAACAAAAGAAGAATATTTTCAGAGGTCAAAAAATATACCACAGAACAATGACAGTGGAATAATTTATACATATGGCAATGTGGTTATTGAAAAGTATGCAGATGCCTATATGTATCAGGGAATAGATGAGCACATAATAGATTATATAAAGGGAATATCCGGAATAAAAGATGTGCAGTATTCCTGTTTTGAAACGTCAAGGATGTGGACCTGGGAAGGCTGGAATATACAGGAGGCTAAGTCAGTAAATAATAATTATCTGTATGCGGCTGAGTATGTTGAGCCATCTTATGAAATCTATAATATACTGATAGATTATGCTAAGGATTGCGATTTTAGTTATGAAGATTTCTGTAATGGCGATGCGGTAATTGTATTTGAAGAACCCAATATACATGGAGGGTATGATAGTACAATTGGCAAAGATACGAAGATAAATCTTATGAATTATTGCAGCTTTCCAAAAGGTTCTACATCTTATGACAGTTCTTATGGTGGTGAATATTACGAAAATTTATATGAATATATGTATAATAATGGAATGATAACGGTTAATGATAATTACAAGTCATTTAATGAGGATTATCTTACTTCTGATATAACCACAGAAGAGCTTGATAAAAGGTGCAGGGAAATAATGAATATAGATGAAAATATTCAGGTCAGCAGGTCAGTTGCTGAAGGTATCGTTGGAAATACTATTTTAAATGAATATGAATATGATACTCTTTTTGCACCGGCGGCAGTGACAAGGGCTGCTAATGTAGTCTATGTTAATGATGAAATAAAGGAAAGATTAAAAGAGTATATACCTGAGTATGCCAAATATACGATGGTAGCTTCTAATAAGCTTGGACAACGGGCCGTAGACCGCCAGAATGAATTGCTTAGAAATCTGCTTGGTATGGAAGAATTACCAGAAACAATTACACTTGCAATGAAATACAACCAGATTAATGTAAAGTACAGCTTAGATTCGGTAAATCTTTCTACAGGCAATAATCTGCAATCATATCTTGGACCAGCAGGATTTTCATATTATGTGTATTCAGATGATAAAGATGATGCCAGAAGGGAAGCAATAGTCAATTACATATTATATGGAGTATCTCTGGCGGCAGCAGTATTCGTGTATATAGCAGTATCTCTAGTTATTCTTGTAACGAGAATGAAACAGTATAAAGATATAATACGTGTTATGAGGAATACAGGTGCAGACAGGGAAGTAATAGAGAAAATCTGTATGAAGGAATGTATCGTGTTATCGCTGTGGTGTATAATACTTGCACCAGTAACGCTTGTGGCAGAGTATCTTGTAATACATAAGATAATCAAAGGATACTAAAATATAATTAGAATTAAAGATATAATCAAAATATAAATATTTTAAAATAAAAAATGCGGATGACAGGAATCGAACCTGCACATCGTACGATACTAGAACCTAAATCTAGCGCGTCTGCCAGTTCCGCCACATCCGCAAGCGAATACTACTTTAACATATAATAAAAAAATAGTCAACTTATCTTAACAGGGCCTCTATAATGGAGGCTCTGTTTTTCCAGTCGTGTCTGTTATGGCACAGGCTGTAAGCGTTATCAGCAATAGCCTGAAGCTTATTGTCGTCTGCTAATAATTCTTTAATATAGTCTGTAAGAGGCTTGGTGATATTAAGGTCATACCCGGAAAGCTCATAATCCCTTAACATATTAAGGTCATACAATATTATATTCTGTCTGTCAGTGAATAATTCATCAATATATATAGATGAGTCAGAGAGGCTGACAGCACCATTAAGACAGCTGTTAAATATACGGTCGTGAATGCCATTTTTAAACCAGGGCATTACATTAAGTGATATTTTGGACTGGCTTATCATATCAAGGCATTTCTGGGAATTAACACCGCCGTGCATAATGATATTCTCAGGGTGGTTACATTCTATATAATTATAGCCGGAACCATATGTATTAAGCTTTATTCCAGAGTCTGCAAGCATACGGATAACAAGCTGTCTGTAGTGAAATCTTACAGAAAGGTCAACATACATCATTGGCGGCATACAGTTGGCGAGCTGTTCATCAGTTATTTCTGGAAATTCTTCTTTAAGACACATTTCTGAGAGCTCATCAATAGTAAGGTCTGGTGACATAATAAGGCGTTCTAAGGCACTTTCATAGAAATCAATATAATCCTGTTCCATATTATTAAGCTGCTTTCTTAGAATATGCTTAGGAGTGTAATTGCCTGTAAATATTACATCGATTGGACGTTGGCACATTGGCAGGTAATCATAATCTTTAATAAGCTTTCTGTGTTTATTGAGCTCGGTTCCGGCAGATGGGATAAAATATACATCAACATCGGGAAAGAAGCGTTTCATATAATCAATATGCATATGGTCAATATTGACCTGACGATAATGTTCAGGCAGAGCTTTAAGAAACTGATTGTAATATAAAGGGTGGTCAACAACGATATTAATAACTGTAACACCAGAATAGTCCCAGAAGTTCCAGCCATCATTGTTATATAACCCTTCTTCGCCCTCAAGTCCCTCAAAGTTAAAGGTAATTGCATAGAGCTGTTCATTGCATTGATTATTATAATAGTGCATAAGCTCATTAAAGCTGTTCTTTGATAAAAGCAGGTTGTACCAGAATATTTCGTATCCCTTGCTTTCTAAATATTCAGCTATTTCAACAGAGAAGAACTCAAGTGTTTCAACTCCACCTTTAAACATTATTATCCTTTTCATAATATAATCCTTAAATATCTTTGAATATAGTATCAAGTGCAGAGGCATCAAGCTCCTCAGCACGTCCTGCATCGATATATTCAGCAACGTGTGGGTCTATAGGCATTTTAGCAACATTTTTAATGCCCATATCTTCGGCAACCTTATCAATATTGCTTTTTCCGTAAATGTAGTGGATATTGCCACAGTCAGGACATTTGAAATATGACATATTCTCTACAATTCCGATAACAGGAATATCCATCATCTTAGCCATATTAACAGCCTTTTCAACAATCATAGATACGAGATCCTGAGGTGATGTTACAACAACAATTCCGTCAACCGGGAGTGTCTGGAATACAGTAAGTGGAACATCGCCAGTTCCAGGTGGGCAGTCGATGAACATACAGTCTGTATCTTCCCATGCTACTTCCTCCCAGAACTGCTTAACAGCACTGGCGATAACAGGACCTCTCCATATAACAGGGTCGGTTTCGTTATCAAGAAGATAGTTAAGTGACATAGTCTTGATACCGGTGCGGGTTTCTGGTGGGTATATTATTGTACCTTCTTCATTGCAGGTTGCCTTGCCTGAAAGACCAAAAGATTTAGGGATAGATGGTCCTGTTATATCAGCATCAAGAATGGCAGTTTTAAGACCAGACTGGCGTGCTTTAACTGCAAGAAGTGAAGTTACAAGTGACTTTCCGACACCGCCCTTACCACTGACAACAGCTATAACTTTCTTTACATTTTTATTATTATCATTTCTTGAGTTCTGTGGTGCTGTTCTTTCGCTACAGTCAGAACCGCAGCTTGAACAGTTATGTGAACATGCTTCGCTCATTAGATAATCCTCCTGTATTAATAATTGTTAATAATGTGAGTGTCAGGGGCATAAACAGCGGTTTCTTAGCGAAGAAAAGCATATTTACCTGTGACACGTCATAATTAGAATTATTGTAGCATAATTTAAGTGTTAATCAAAGAGGAAGATGTTATGCAAATATACTAATTAATTTCATATTGACAAAATTCAAGGTATATAATATATTAATCATAACAACTGTACTAATTAATATAGTACAGTTAATACATTGCAATGGATAACTGGTATAGAATACTGGTAGTAATTATAAGATCTATAAGACTTATGATAGTTAATAACAATTATAGATAAATTATAATCAATATGAATTAAATATTAGAAAGGATTGGTAATACGATGTTCGTTATAGATGTCATGTCGCGAGTGCCTGTATATGAACAGATTATAAATCAGGTTGAGGAGCAGATAATGACTGGAATTCTTAAAGAGGGAGATAAAATGCCATCTGTAAGAAGCCTGTCAGTTAAACTGTCAACTAATCCTAATACAATTCAGAAAGCGTATTCAGAGCTGGACAGTGCTCACAATGTCGAGCGCAACTCGGCCGACGCCGATCGTCTCAAGATGATAGTCACAGTTCCGGGTAAAGGGTCGTTTATATCGCCTGACGCACTTGAAGCTTTGGGAGTTAATGTAAGGGAGAAGCTTCCTAAGTTAAACCAGATTGTAAGGGAGCTTGCATTAGCAGGTATTTCTAAAGATGAGATTATTGAAAATGTTAATAAGGTATATGAAGAAATAGAATAAATAAGGGAGGGCTTGTGATGATTAAGGTTAAGGAAGTCAGCAAGAATTTTGAAGACTTTGTTGCACTTGATAATATTACTTGTAACATCAGTGACGGCTGTATATACGGAATGGTCGGCTCTAACGGTGCAGGAAAGTCAACATTTTTAAGAGTTCTTGCAGGCATATATAAGCCGGAAAAGGGTGAGGCATATATAGATGATGCACCAATATATGAAAATCCTAAGATTAAGGAAAATGTGGTTCTTGTGGCAGATGAATTATTCTTCCTGCCAGGTGCTAATATGAATAAAATGGCAAAGCTGTACGCATCGATATATGAAAAGTTCGATTGGGAAAGATTTAATAAGCTTACAGAGCTTTTCGAGTTAAATCCAGCAAAGCCAATTGGCAATTTCTCTAAAGGAATGAAAAGACAGGCGGCAATTATACTGGCATTGTCTACAAGGGCAAAGTATATGTTCTTTGATGAGACATTTGACGGTCTTGACCCTGTTATGAGAAATCTTGTTAAAAAGCTTATATGCAATGATGTTATTGAATATAATGCAACTGTTATTGTGACTTCACATTCATTAAGGGAGCTTGAGGATATATGTGACCATCTTGCATTACTGCACAGAGGTGGTCTTGTACTTGACAGTGATGTGCTTGAGTTAAAGACATCACAGTTTAAAATTCAGGTTGCATTCAGGAATGAATTCTCAAGAAGTACATTTGATGAATTTAACATAATAAGATACAGACAGGAAGGTTCTGTTGCCAATATGATTATTAATGGCGACAGAGATACAACTGTTGAGAAGCTTAGTAAGTTAAATCCGCTTGTTCTTGATGTGCTTCCGCTTACATTAGAAGAAGTATTTACTTATGAGATGGAAGCGTTAGGTTATGAATTTGATACAGCATTGGAGGTGGAACTTGATGGACAATACTAATAATAAAAATGTATTTAGTTTAAAGCTGTTCTGGCAGACAGTAATACAGTTAAAGGTGATTGGATTTATATCTTTAGCAGTTGTGGCATTTGTATCAGGATTTCCAATTATCATAGAAGGACTTAATATTAAAAAAATGATAAATGCCGCTAATGCTGCAGCAGAGAGTGGCACAGAAGTTATTAATATGTCATCGCCTTATACATCATTGGTGTCACCGATATCATCACAAGGAGTGCTGCTGATTGTTGTATTGGTTATAACACCGATACTTGCTCTTTATGCGTGGTCATTTCTTAATAAAAGAAGTACAAGTGATTTCTACCATTCACTTCCGTACAAAAGAAAGGCATTATTTATAAGTAAGTTCGCTGCAGTTACATTCTGGCAGGCAGTATCAATGCTGACAGCTTTTGTGGCAAGCTTTATAGGCTACCACATTTTTAGGAACTATTTTATAGTTGATTACGGTGTAACAATTCATATATATGTTGCAGAATTTATATGTGCACTTCTTTGCAGTGCGGCAATTGCACTGGCTTGTTCAATAACAGGTAATATATTCAGCAATATATGTGTGTCAGGACTTATAGTATTTCTACCAAGATTTATTATACTGCTTATCGCAAGTACAGTTACAGATTCAGTTGCTACAGCGACTATGGAATGTCCTGTGTGGATACTTGATAATTCTTATAATATGCTTACAGCACAGGTATTTGGTGCATTTGAACCTTTATATATTACATCGTCAAGTGTTTCACAGATGCTTTTGTCGATCGCCTCTAATATATACACACTGGTTCTTGCAGTTATTTATATTGTTCTTGGCTGTGTACTGTTTACTAAGAGAAAGAGTGAGACAGCAGGTAAGCCGGCACTCGGCTGGAAGTTACAGTTTGCAATAAGAACTGCAATCGGTTTTGTTATAAGTGTTCTTGGAGTTATGCTTTATATAAGGGAAAAGCGTAGTGGTTACAGAGGATATTTTCTTGAATATATAGTGGTTTCATTTGTGGTGGCTGCATTTGTTGTAATAATATATGAAGTCATATCAAGCAGGAAACTTCACAGAATAATAAAAGCAATGCCTTCAATTATTCTGGCTTACGTCCTTGCGGCAGTATTTGGAGTGATTGTTAATGCAGGAATTGGGCAGATGCTTTCGTACGTTCCAGATACTTCAAAGGTAAAGTATGTAAAGATGTCAATTGTAAACGACAATATGTTGTCATACAGTTATTCAGAAGAAAAAGATTATTTTGAGGATATATTAGGCAGACTCAAGATAACAGATGAAGAAGTTATAAAGCTTGTAGCAGACAGTATTGAGGATAATTTACAGAATATACAGGATATCAGTGCAGGTTATTATAATAATGGAAGAAAAAATGAAGAATATATAAAATATAATGTATATATTAAAGACGGCATATTTGGAAGATACAGAAAAATTTGAAAAAGCAACTATCATTGAACCAATTATAGCAAAAGAAGATGGATATATCCATGAAATAAATGCTGAAGAAGTAGGAAAAGTAGCATGTGGATTAGGTGCAGGAAGAGTAAAAAAAGAAGATAATATAGCTTATGCAGTTGGAATTATATTAAACAGAAAAGTAGCTGAAAAAGTAAAAAAAGGTGAAACATTAGGATATATTCATGCAAATAGCAATGAAAAATATCTAGAATCAGAAAGAAAAATGCAAGATATTATAAAAATAAGTGAAGAAAAAATTGAAAAAGAACCGACAATTTTTGGTATTTGCAGATAATTTATTGAAATTGTATATATTTTAGTGGTATAATATGTCCAATAGGGACGGTTCTAAATGGACAAAATGTCCATTTAGAACCGAGGTAAAAAAATAAGTGAAAGGACGAGTAAAATGAAAAAAGATAAAGAGAAAAAAGTAAAAAATAAAGAACAAAGAAAATATGATAAAGGTCAAGTATTTGTAAAA
>ENA-OPBM01001633-OPBM01001633.1-human-gut-metagenome-genome-assembly--contig:-NODE-1633-length-12661-cov-2.738775_pt1 | contig 12661 bp, 12 predicted proteins | sample MGYA00241069_ERZ501454 | MGnify/ENA primary metagenome ERZ501454 (study PRJEB25962, sample SAMEA2042625) | human gut metagenome | biome: human gut; feature: human-associated habitat; material: faeces... | reverse complement strand
CATAAGGCAGGTCCGTTTCGGTCATCAGCCAAACGGCACCGGAAGTAAACCATGCCTCGGAATCATAATTCCGATCCCGGAAATCCGCAATGTAATAATTACTCCGGGTTTTCCATTTCGGACTGGCTTCAGGATATTTTTGAGAAAACGCAGACTGCAATTTTTCGGGAACTTTCAAGTTGTCATCATCGTCATCACAACTTTGCATAACCACTCCGCATACTCCTAAAGCGAGCATCAGAAAAAACATTCTCAGTTTCATAACAAAAACAATTTGAAGTTAGGTAAAACAAAGATACGCCACCCGAATCATATAAACAAATATCAAATTCTACATTCACATCGCCGGCAATCGGGCTTCGACCGGAAAACATTATCCGGATCGCATCATCCGATTCGAATCATACGACTTACAATTATTCCCATCCTCGAATTTTTCCCGCATTTGGATTTCTCGCCGAAAATCGCTATATTTATACTGTCATGCAAGGAGATACGGCGACGGCGCAGGCGAAACGGGCAGGCGGACGCAAGACCATGCAAAAAGACGGTAGGCGACGCGGGAATCGGAACCAAAAAAGCGCCGCAAACCGTTGATATACATTAGGCTTACAAATGTGCAGGAGCACCTTTATCCGCACTTTTCAGTCCTCTTTTGAGGACTTTTTTTGTGAGCGAATCTGCGCAAACAAGAGAATTTCAATCTGTATATCAACACCTTACAATCGAATTTACGATCTTCCTCCGGAGCAAAGCTGTTCCGATAAAAGCACATTTCGCGTGTGCCAAACTGTGTGCAGAGGCATTTGGGCCGATTCTCGGCACACGATTTAGGACATAATGCACTGATAAGCATTGTTTTGCTGCAAACCTTTCAGGCTTTTCAATCGTAGTATTAACAATTAAAGCAGGTTGAAATGAACAGGAAAACATTTTGTATCTCGTTCTTTTTACGACGAGTACGCACCGTCAAAGGGATGGCGCCGATTCTGGCGCGGATTACCGTAAACGGTATTTCTAAAGAAGTTTACACCCAATGCCGCACCCCGGTCGATAAATGGGATACAGCCAAAGGGCGGGCCACCGGACGCGACAAACTCGCCTACGAGGTAAATGCCTATATCGACGACTTCCGGGCAAAGGTCGTCGAAATATATCGCACACTACAAGCCGAAGGCTTCGAAGGCAACGTTCTGGAAATCAAGGAACGCCTGCAAAGTCCCGGCAAACAGGCGAAAATGTTTCTGGAAGAACTGACACTTTACTGCGAAAAGCGACAGAAAGAGGTCGGAGTGCGCATTACGCAACTTACATCCAACAAATATTACCGTCTTTGCCGCTACCTGCGTGAGTACACCAAACAAGAGTGCAAAAAAGACGATATTCGCCTGTCGGCTGTTTCCTATGGCTATCTCGACGGCTTCAATACCTATTTACAGACCGCCCACCGTTGCCACCACAATGGCGCGATCAATATCTTGGACTGTCTGCGCAATTTCATGCTCTATTGCCTGCGAAACGAGTGGATCGAGAAAAATCCGTTTAAAAACTACAAACTGAAAGAAGTTGCCCCACCACCCAAAGAACACCTTTCCAAGAAAGAAATCGAACGGTTGATGGAAAAACCGATGCCGAACCTGCGGCTGGAAAACGTGCGGGACATTTTCGTATTCTGCTGTTATACCGGGCTGGCGTTCGCCGATGTCAAAGAGTTGAAACGCGAACACCTTACGACTGATGAACAAGGCAATATGTGGATTCGCAAGCCCCGTGAAAAGACGGCGGTAATGAGTACGATCCCACTACTAAAACAACCCAAAGCTATTTTACAAAAGTATGCGTTCGACTTGCATTGCATGGAATCCGGCAAGCTACTGCCCGTACCGAGCAATCAGAAAATGAACGCCTATATGTTCGAGATCGCCACGATCTGCGGGCTGAACAAAAAATTGACGACGCACTGCGCCCGCCACACGTTCGCGTGTCTTGCCGTGGAATACGGAATGCCTATCGACGTACTTGCGAAGATTCTGGGACACTCCAATACGAATATGACCCGTCATTATGCGAAATTCTCGAAACAGCTTATCGGTCGGGAAATGCAGAAGATCGGCCAAATATTTAGTATAATATCATAATTAATTAATGTCCTTTTGCGCTGTCGGCAAATTCTTGCAAATTCATGACATTGAAAACGTTTCCTTAAAAATTAGAGCATATTTTAGATGCACTTTCGTAGAAAATATTGTATATTTGTTAACATACTAACCAAAAACTACCAAATCATGGCACAGACAATAAAAAAACGGGTTGATGTTGTTACCCCATATTTGAAATCAATCAATAATAATATTGAAAATGATGTATCTTTCGCCGATATTTTAAACTTATTGAACGGCAAAAAATATACAAATCAAATAGGGAAACAATATGAGTTCCACTTACAACATACAGACAAACCGAATTGCCTTGTTGGCATTATTATTACTACACAAGATAAAGATTTAGCACCTAAAAAAAATAAAATAACCGATGTAATTAGCCCTATTGAACTTAACCCAGAAATCGAAGGGCTAGCATATGCTAATGTGTTTTTATATGATGGTAATCTTAATGTGTTATTATATGAAGTAAATCGCAATGGTTGTTTTTTGAACAATATTATCGAAATCTATAATAACGAAACAATAGACGATGAAGATAAATATAGTTTAGAATTTCTTGCAGTAGTTCGCAAAGCAGAGTATGAACGATTTTTAAACATGTACTATATCAAAGAATTTGAATTAGATATCGCAGAACCAAGAGCAGTATTACGAGAAATTCAAGATACCGAAGATGGAATCGGAGCTGCATTGAAAAAACATCTAGAGGCCGGTATAAAAGCAAATACCGATAAAGTTACACTGCACTACACGGCAGCAGGGAAAAAGACGAATCCACAAGGCTTAAAAAGAACGCGTATTAAACGCATGATAGACGCTACGAGACAAATTCTACAAACTCCGCAACGCGGAAATGTTGAAGAGCTACGCGTAAAAGGCTATGTCGAGGATGTTGAGAATATCAAAGCACTACAGCCTATTAATCTAATTGCAGATACCTTCCGTACTCTTTATATAAATTTGCCAACAGCTATCATTCATATAAATTTACAAATAGATGATAGAAAAGTGGAAATTGAAAGAGCATATGAAAAGATAAAACCTGAATTACAACGAATATTTGAATAAAAATATGACATGGAGAAAAGCAAAAGAAACTTATGGCGGGATACTTATTGGACTGCTAACATGTTTCCTCCTATTGAGATCGAGCATAAAATATACAGATTGTCAAGGGATTGTAGATAATTTCCCAGAAATAGGAATTTTTGTTTTTGGTTTTTTATTAACAATACTAAGTCTAATAATCCAAGGGGACAGCGAAACCATAAAATGGCTAAATACACGGGTAAACCTCTATAACAGAGTGGTTCAATTCAATAAAAGGGTCGTCTTTTTATCATTAATTATGGCACTTTCCGCTTATGCGTTTACTAATAGTTATACTTTATTTTGTGAACGTATTTCTATAAATATATATATTTGTATAGGACATATATTCACCGCAATTTTCATAGGCTTATTAAGTTGGTTTATATATGACTCCTTGCATTTTTTACATTTTTTTTATTTATTAATTATAAGAAGCAAAAAATGAAATTTGAACTAGGTGAAATATCTGATATTATTATTCATTATGTTGGGAATAGATTAAATGATGATGGATGTATTTTATCATCCCAAACAATAGAACTTGATGAAATCTTACAAAGCGTATTAAAAGAATATTTCCTAAATTCATTCAATGGCAATGAATTATTCCATTTTTTTCACAGCACAGATTTATCTCTAAATGAAACATATAGGTATGTAAAAGACATATTTACGGATAATAAATCTTTTGTTGATAAATCGAAGCATTTAGCCCAATATCTTTATGAGTGTTGTAATCATAATAAAATTAAAGCGGGAGAATTTTATGTTGTTCGATTCACTGATTGCTTAGTTAATGATCAAGCTACTGACATAATAGGATTATTCAAATCTGAAAATAAGGATATATTCTTAAATATATATACAGAGCAAAATGATCTACACATAGAAAGTTTATCAGGAATCAACACCCATAAACTTGATAAAGGTTGCCTAATATTTAATATTGAAAAAGATGAAGGATACACTTTATCAGTAGTTGATAATACAAATAAAGGGACAGAAGCACAATATTGGTTTGATAATTTTTTACACGTTCAACAACGAAAAGACGAGTATTATAATACTCACAACGTAATGGCAATGTGTAAAAATTATGTTACCAAGCATTTGCCTAACGAATTTATGGTTACTAAAGCTGATCAAGCAGAGATTCTAAATGAGACAATAAAATATTTCAAAGAACAAGACAATTTTTCCTTTGATGAATTTTCACAAAAAGTAATATCCGACCCAAAAGTCGTTGAAAGTTTCAATCGATTCAAAGATGAATACGAACAGGAACGAGACATTCAAATTGAGGACGAGTTTGCGATATCTGATTCTGCCGTAAAAAAACAATCAAGAGCTTTTAAAAGCGTCATCAAACTTGATAAAAATTTTCATATTTATGTACATGGCAATAACCAATACATAAAGAAAGGTTATGACGAAACAACTGGAATGTACTATTATCAACTCTTTTTCAAAGAAGAACTCTAATTGATTTTTATTCTCGGCCACACCAATACGAACATGACCCGCCATTACGCGAAATTCTCCGAACAGCTTATCGGCCGGGAAATGCAGAAGATCGGCGAGGTGTTCGCCGCCGCGAACTAATCCGTCCCGACAATGAAATACCGCCTTTGAACCATGCACAGTTCAAAGGCGGTATTTCATTATTCATCGCAAAGTCTTGTATTCATTTCATCGGGCCTTTGCACCCAGCCATATTGTTTCAGCAATTTATCGTACCCGTCGAAATCCATCAGGTCGAACGATTCCACCCGCTCCCCCGCTTCCCGCCGTGCGGCTATCATCTCCAACAGTTGCCCGAATTGCCGGAACCGCCTTATCGCGTCGGCTCCCGACGGGGTTTCCCGGCCTCCCGCCCACATATCATGCCTTACGGCATAGGCGTATGCGAACACCTTGAGCGAAAGATGATCGTGGCGCGGCGTTTCCCGCAGGCGGAATATCAGGTCCGTATCGTCCGGAGTCGTCAGGTAATGATACCACCCCGGCAGCGGCTCGGACCGCCATTTGCGCACGAAGACCACCGGCAGGTGTTCCGCCCGGATCACGAAATTATTGCGCCGCAGGTAGGCAACGCTCTGCCGAATCTCCTGATAGGGATCGTAATAAGGGCCTCCGTATATTCGGTACTGCTTCCGGTCAGCCGGATAATGCAGGCTCGCATAGCCGGGATGGAGCAGTTCGTATTGCACGGGCAGCGGCACGGCCATATCCGTCAGCAGTTCGCGCAGCAGTCCGACCATCTGCGCCCCGGCATGGTGTTCTTGAAAAACAAGCAGGTCGCAACGCTCGATAAACAGCCGGAACAGCTCCGGAGGTGAAAAACGCTCCGCGCACCGTTCCATCACCTCCCGACGATCCGCCGCGTCGATAATCGGGTTGCATTCGGCGGCTTTGCCGTGCGAAACGTTTTGCAGATATTCCCGCCATTGCCGGACCGTCAGCACGACGGCGACCTCCAGCCCGGAGTGCCTCGCCCGTTGTTCCAAAAGGCAGACCGCAACCGACCGCTCGGCTTTGCCCGTCAGGGCGATCAGCACCCGGACGCGCGACATGGATTTCAGATAGTATGCGGCAAGTTGTTCGAAATACTGCGCCGTGCGGAAACCGCAGCCGCAGCCGTACAGGATGCCGAGGGTAAAGGCTGGGTCCATAGTTTGTGGTTGTCGGATTAAAAAGCGGATGCGGGGCCGAAACAATCAAGTGACGCAACTTCACAGATTGAAGAATTCGTTTCGGCCGCCCGCATCCGCAAAATAAAAAGGACGGCCGGGCACGGGATTACTTGCGTGTTACTACCAGATTTCAGGGCCATGTCCGCCGTCCTTGTGAAGCCCCCGGCAGACACGGCAATGCCCGCCGACCAAGGGCCGACGGATGCCAAAAACGCCTCTTTTCGATTGATTTGCCGTGACATAATACCGGGGTTGAGATTGTGTGAGTGCGCCCCGGAATGAAAATAAAAAAGGGGCGCATTTGCAGCCCCTCTGTATAGGTCTTGGGAACCTTAATTCGGCAGCTGTCCTGCGCCCTTGCCTGCCCCGCCCGTAAAGGGCAGGACATAACAAGGACTGACAACTATTATACCCGAATTAAACAACCTCCGAGGAGGCTCCCAAGTTTATACAGAGGTATAAAGAGTTGTTTACCCTTTATATGTTATGTCCGTCGGCTATGCCGAATCGAGATAATTCCTTGAAGTTTGCATAGTAGTTGCTTGCCAGTTTGTTCCCGGACGGCCTCTGCCGCCCCTATACAACGAAACTGCTTCAAGGAATCGTGAAACAAATATACGAACAATTTCGAATCTAATACCAACGGGCCGTGTGTTTTTGGAAAAATCTTGCTAATTTTGTGGGTATGAAGAACTCCATCGACTTTCTGCCCGAACGCAAACAGCGGGATTTACACGAATTGGCCGCACTGATCCGCGACGAGGTGAAAGATGTCGTTATGATTATCCTATACGGGAGTTATGCGGCGAATACCTATGTCGAACGCGACGAACGGCGCGACTACGGCGTGCGGACAATCTACATGAGCGACTACGATCTGCTGGTCGTTACCAAGCGTCGGCTGGGAGAAAGGGAAAGCACGGTAGAGGCCCGTGTTAGGGAGCGGTTTGCAGCCGGGAAGAACGACGAGAACCTGCCCCGCCCCCAGATTATCAACGAAAGCATCTCCAAGCTGAACGACGCCCTGACGATGGGACGTTATTTCTACGTCGAGATCGTCGCAAAGGGAATCATGCTCTACGATTCGGGCGAATGTCAGTTAGCCACACCCGGAGAGTTGGATTATGCCGAGATTAAGAAGATGGCGGAAGAGTATTACGGTGATAAGTTCTCCGATGGCCTTGATTTCTTTAAAGGAGCAAATTTTTACTACCAAGAGGAAAATTATCACATGACTGCTTTCATGTTGCACCAAGCAACAGAAAGTTTTCTAAAAACTATCCCGTTGGTTTATATTCTTTACGGTTATAAAGAACACGATCTGCAATTTCTGATTGAGAAATGCAAGCCCTATACGCTGGAATTGGCAAAAGTATTCCCCTGCGACACGGATGAAGAAAAACGCCTGTTCGATCTGCTGCGCCGCGCCTATCTGGAAGCCCGCTACAACAAAAAGAACTTCATCGTCACCAAAGCCGACATCGACGCCCTCGTCCCCAAGATCGAACTATTGCGCGACATTGTGGAAAAAGTATGCAAACGGCAGATAACAATATACTTAAATAAAAGCTATGAACCCTAAAACTTTAGATTTTGACGACCAAACTATTCAAAGTCTTTTTGGATTTGAAGACGCAGAAAGTGAACCTATTGAACGTTTGAAAGAATTTTTCTTCAAAAAAGATACCTATGAAAGGGTCACAGCCGAATTGCCAGTGCGCATTTTAGTCGGTCACAAAGGAACTGGAAAATCCGCTCTTTTTAAAATTGCCATGTCTGAAGAATCGGATAAAGGCAACTTGCCAATCCTGATTAAGCCTGATGATATTGCAGAGATAGGTTACGAAGGGAGTGACTTCCTTTTAAAAATTAGGCAATGGAAACAAGGATTATTGCACATTATTGGTAAAAAGGTCTATGATGAATTTAATATCTGTGATGATTCTCTTTTAAATCAAATTGGACGAAAAGGTCTTCATATTATTAGCTATTTGACGGAATCTTTATCTACGCTTGATGCAATTGATTTATCCGCAACCCAGCAAAAATTGAAAGATAATTTTCTGCAAAGAAAAAGAATCGTTGTGTATTTAGATGATCTCGATCGAGGTTGGCAAGGGAAAAGAGAAGATATAAATAGAATTTCAGCGTTACTAAATGCTATTCGAGATTTAAGTAATGATAATAAGGGCCTATTATTCAAGGTTTCCTTACGTTCGGATGTCTATTATCTTGTTAGGACTTCGGATGAATCAACTGATAAAATTGAGGGTTCAGTTGTTTGGTACAAATGGACTAATCACGAAATACTTGTTCTTTTAATCAAGCGCATATTGACATTTTATGGAGAAAGGGCTGATGAAAAAATCTTAATGAAAACCCCGCAACATCATTTATCGCATCATCTGGATAATGTTTTTGAAAAAAGATTTGCTGGGTTAGGGAAATGGGCCGATGTTGCTACATATAAAGTTTTAATGTCGTTGATTAGGAAAAGACCCCGCGACCTCGTAAAACTATGTACTTTGGCAGCACAACAAGCTCGCTTGGACAATTCGCATATTATTAAAACACAACATTTGCAGAATATTTTCGAAGAATATTCTCAAGGAAGAGTGCAAGACACAATCAATGAATATAAATCAGAACTCCCAAATATCGAGAAACTGATTTGGGGTATGAAACCCAGCCAAAAGGAGAAACGCGCAAGTGATTCATATATCCTTACTACACAACAATTAATACAAAAAATATTTAATATTTTACAACAGAATAAATTTCATTTTGCTAATGGGCATGAAGCGTCCGCAAAAGAATTAGCTCAATTTTTATATAAAATCAATTTTATTACTGCAAGAAAAGAATCGGCCGATCATAGTTATATTCAGAGAAAATATTTTGAAGAAAACCGTTATTTAAGCTCATCATTTGTTGATTTTGGTTATGATTGGGAAATACATCCTGCTTTTAGATGGGCATTACAGCCGGATGATATAAATTCTATTTTTACAAAATTACAATTGAGTGCGGATGAGTAAAGTTAAATTGACCGTCCCCGTTTTATAGGTGGATATGTTTTGACTATCGGCAGTTCTTTTTGTTGTTGCTGTAACCCGGCCTGCGGCTTTGTGTTGGGCTTCACCTCTTGCGGCTGTTGCACGGATAATACGCACTCGGTCAGCATATCTTTCTGTCCGGGCTTTGCTTCCACCCCGAACCGGGATCGGTAAACCGTTCCGTCCTGCCTGCGGAACGCCTTAATCAACCCTTGTTCGGAATACAACTGTTTCTGTTCCTGCACCGTCAGCCGACAGCCTTTTATCGCCGTAACCAATTCACGTGTAAAGGCTTCATCCCTGCGGCGCAGAGCGATAAGGGTGTATTGCACCCGCCTGCATTGTCGAACCAGTATTCGCGCAGCATATTTGCATCGCTGCGGCGAACGATTATCCGCAGCATCCGGTTCTCCTGCAACTGCCGCCATTGCTCCTGCGTAAAGCGTGTACCGTCGATTTCGACCTGCTGCGGCGCGGAGGGTTTCGGTACGGCTGAAGCCGGTTGTGTCTGCCGGGACTGTTGCAGGCGGGGTGTTTCTTCCCGTTTGATCTGCGGCGGTTGCGTCTTTTCTTCATTCCGCGGCTTCGGCGTTGTGTCGCGTTCCTGCTCCCGCCGTCTTTCCCGCATGTATTTGATCTCCTCGTCGGCCGTTTCCCGTGCCAACGCCTCGACCCGTTCGCGGATCGTCTCCGACAATCCGGCATAGCTGAATTTGCGGTCTACCTGCGAGCCTTTGAATGTCAGTCCGTCTTTGGTGAAGGTTACGCCCTGAACCGCTTTCTTCGGGTCGTTGCCCCGGTGGACGAACTGCATGCCGATCCCCTGCCGTTTCAGCTTGGCCGACAGGTCGGCGATCCGGTCGCATTTGGGCAGGATGCGGGTTATAGCGTCAAACACCTCCTGCCGTACTTTGTCCGCTCCGTGGAGCCGTTCGGTCTTTATGTCCTGCCTGCCGTTGGAGAATGTCAGCCCGTATCGGCGTTTAAGCTGTTTGCAGACTTTGACGTTCCGGCGGCGTTCGTTCTTATCCGCCACAAGCGTCCGGTCGTATTTCACCCGGTTGTAGATAATATGCAGGTGGGGATGTTCCGTGTCGTTGTGCCGGGCGACGATATACTGCGTATCGGCGATTCCCATGCTCTCCATGTAGGCCGCCGCCAGTTCCCGCATCTGATCGTCGGTCAGCGTCGGCGCATCGTCCCGGTGGAACGAGAGCGAGATATGCCCCACGACCTTTGCGATCTCCCGGCGGGCCTTGCGCTGGAAGTTGAAGTCGTCGATTATCGACCGGATGCTTTCGGTATCTACCCCGTCGCTCTCCAGCAGGCGGGCTTTCTCTTTCCTGAGGACATACTCGACGGCTACGCCGAACGATTTGCCCGTTACGATTTTTCCTATCATTGCTACTCTCTTTTCAGTTTGGCAATCATCCGATTGTAAAACCGGATAATCCGCATTAGTTCCGCTTCCCGCGTTGCGGCTCCTGCGGCGTTCTGGACTTTGGCAAGTTGGTTCAGGTTGTTCTTCTCGCGGGTCAGTTCAGCAATCAGACCCAGTTCTTCGGGGCTGGCCGGGGCGATGACTTTTCCGGCAAGCACCATTTGCCGGGCGTATTCCGACAGGGTCAGCCTGCCTTTCGCTGCGCTTTGTTGCAGGGTTTGCATCTGGGCGGCCGTCACGCGGAAACGGACGGTTTCGGAGTGCTTTGCGGCGGCGGTTTTGAGCGGTCTGCCGCCCTTGTTCTTTCGGTTCTCGGCCATGCGCGAACCCGTGTTAGTTCAGCGCATGGCCGCACGTCCGACCGCAGCCGGATGACCGAGTAAAACGAGTGGAGCAGGCACGGTCGTAAACCCGCGTCGCAGACGCCCCGAATCCCAAGCCCGCGGCGACCGCAGGGAGCGGCGGGCGTTTCGGAATGCGACCCGCGCCGGGAGCAGTCCGAATGGGATGGCCTCGCAGAGCAAGGTTGTTTGAAGTGGTCGCGGAAAGTCCCGTAAGGGGGTTTCCGTGGCACGAAAACACAACCTTGCTTCCTCCCGTTTCGGGAGCGGTCGATGCCGGGGCCGAAGCCCCGGACGCGGCACGCCGAAGCTGGCCCGCAAGACCCGCCGGATATAGTCGGCGGAGGCTTAGGGCGGCAAAGGCGGGACGGATCGCATCGACGCTCATGCAAAGGCGCAGGCGGACGGATCGGGAAAGTCAGTACCCCGAAAGGCGGGAGATCGGAGAGTTGATTTCAGGGCGGGCGGTTCTTCACGACGGGCGGAAGATCGCCGGAGTGGAATGGATGGTTCGGGTAGTCATAAACACGTCGGATTTGAAGGTTTGCGGCGAAGATAATACACAATTTGCCAATCTGTTACACGTCTGATATTATTGCGTCCTGCTGCGCAAAACTGCTCCGTAGTATGGACAAAACCTCCGGATGTTGAATTTTGGCACTGATACCCCGAAACTGCGGCTGATTTTGTCCGGTTTTCGGGGTCAATTAGCACCGTTCATAACCGTTCACTCCCCGGACAGCACCAAGTCGGGACGCTGCCCTTATCTTGCCGCCAAGTTTGCAGGAACGCCGAGGGGAGAAGCCGGGAGTTATGCCGCGGAATCCGCCCGATTCATGGGGCCAATTAGGGCGAATGAGGGAGAACGAGAGCGTAAACAGCATCAAAACAACGGAGCGTCCCTTATCTTGCCGCCGGATTTGCAATAGAGAACGAGGGCGGACGGCCTGGAACGGTCTGGAGCGGCCATGCATCCGGAAACCTTCGGTTCGGTATTACCTTGCAAACGAAACAAATTTTATTAATTTCTAAAACTTAAATTATGCGGTATTTATTGATTGAAGAAAAAGCGTGGCTGGATATGCAGGCTACCGCCAAGCATTCAAATGAACGGATGCAAATGTTAGAACGGTATTACTTCCCGGCAAAAGATTCGGGATGAATCGACAATGCAGAGGTCTGTCAATGACTGAATATCTCCAAACGAACCCTGCAATACTATCGGAACAGCGGGATTTTGCCCTATACCGTAATGGGGAACAAATGTTATTATCAACCCGAAGATGTAAAGACTGTACTTGACAACGGACTGACTAAAAAGAGGTAACAATGGCAGACGATAGAATATTATGTGGCGATGATGTGATTACCTGCGAAACACCGGAATACAGGGAATTGCTCGCAACGATACGGAACACCGAGCAGATTGCCGATAGGCTGATGAAAGAGGTACAGCCCAGCCTGCTCAACGAACGGTATTTCACCACAGAACAGGTAATGGAACATTTCCATATCAGCCGAAGAGCTTTACAGAACTATCGGGATAAAGGACTAATACCATACACCTCAATAGGTGGGAATATTCTATACCCGGAAGCTAAAATCAACCAAGTACTGGAGAAGAATTATTATAAACCGACTGTTCCGAAAACCTAATACAAAAACAACCCGGCTGTGTGGCCGGGTTGTTTTATTCAAATAGATTGCTTACCTTTGTATCGTATTGAAACGCCAGAACATAGGCAAGCAAACCAACGCTTTTCATGCAACGCCAAAGTGTGTGCAGAAGATTGATATTTAGATTATTCGACTGATATTCAGAGTACTGAAAAGATAAGCGGAGTCCCTTTATCCGCACAAAGGAGCCTTTTTC
>ENA-OPBM01001632-OPBM01001632.1-human-gut-metagenome-genome-assembly--contig:-NODE-1632-length-12669-cov-2.356192_pt1 | contig 12669 bp, 5 predicted proteins | sample MGYA00241069_ERZ501454 | MGnify/ENA primary metagenome ERZ501454 (study PRJEB25962, sample SAMEA2042625) | human gut metagenome | biome: human gut; feature: human-associated habitat; material: faeces... | reverse complement strand
GTCCACGACCCACAGCGGCTTCGAACTGCCGTAAATTGATGTGGCGCCGCGCACGCGGATTTTCGGGGCGGTTCCGAACGTACCGGATACGTTCTGGACGGATACGCCGGCCGACCGGCCTTCCAGGCCGCGGCTGATGTCGGCCATACCGGCCAGTTTCACGTCGTCGGCAACCAGCTGGTCTGCGGCTCCCGTGAACAGCCGCTTGTCCATCTTGGTCATACCCGTCACCACGACGGCCTCTACGGCCTGGGCGTCGGGTTCGAGTTTTACCCGGATGTCGGGTGCAATGTCAACATCCTGGGTTTTGTAGCCTACATAAGAGATTTGGAGTTTCCCCCCCCCTCCTTTCGGGACTCCTTGAAGTGCGAATTCTCCCTTGACATCGGTCGAAGTGCCGATTGTCGGGCGGTTCTTGACGACAACGGTCGCACCGATGACCGGTGCGTTGTTCTCATCGACGACACGGCCTTTGACCGTCTGGGTCTGGGCCGAAGCTGCCGTCATACAGAAAACCGCCGATAGCGATAAGAGCAATTTTTTTATCATAGGCGAAAATTTAAATGGGTTTGGTACGTGGTTCGGGCCGGCTGCCTTTCCGATGGGCCGTCGGCTATCGGAAAAGGAACAGTGCGTTTGAATAAGCGTGCAGCGGGTATGGGTAGAGATGCTGCGGGAGGATGCGAACGTAAGAGGGACGATATGGCGGATCAGCCGAAGAGCGGGTCGTTCGGATGCCGCTGCTTCCGGTATTTCGACCGGCGGAACTGGAATACGGAAAACGATGCGGAGGCTGCCCGGAATGATTTCCCGGCTATCGTCCGATTTTGATGCGAATACCTCTGATGCCGAAACGAGTGCGTTTTCTTCATTGCATGCGGGTTTTATATATAGGTGTCGCAAATAAGCCTTTCGGGAAGCGGAAACTTTCGTCAGGGCTTCTACAAAAATATCAGAAAACGGCATTGTGCGAGTATATTTTCTTATAAAAGAAGTATGATTTCATATCATAGCACCCAAGATCGCTCTTTGCCGCTCGCCGGAAAAGCCATCCGGCGTATCCGGGAAAAAGCCCTTGTACCAAGGGAATCGGCGTTGTCGCTAAATGAGATATTTTGTTTTGAAATCCGGTTTTTTTGTATATATTTACATAGATATTCCGGTCTGTTTTTATCTAATTCGCCCTGCTATGTATTTCAGATGCGTATTCCTTCTCCTCGCGGTCGCGGTCGTCCGGAGTGCATTCCCGCAGAATATCCGCCGCATTACCCACCGCGACGGGCTGTCGAACAGTTCGATTCTGTCGCTGGCGCAGGATGCGGACGGGTATATCTGGGCGGGCAGTTGCGACGGACTGAATCTGTGGGACGGCAATTCCGCCCGGCATTTCCGGCTCTCGGGCAACCTGATTCAGGAGATCGTAGCCACGGACGACGGTTACCTCTGGGTGCGGACCAACTACGGCGTCGACCGCTTCGACACGCGCGACCGGCGGATCGAAATGCTTGCCGAATTCCAGCGGGTCTATAAATTCGCGGCCCGCAGCCGGGACGAGGCGTTTTTCCTGCATGGCAACAAGTTGTACGGATATGTGGCGTCGCAGGGTGCGTTCGAGCCGGTCGATGTCCGCGGGGAGGAGCTGAACGGGGTGCTGCGCATGTGCCTCGACGGCGACGGCGTATTGTGGCTGGTGCGTTCGGAGGATATTCGTTGTGCGCAGGTGGTCTATGACGCCGGCGGCAGGGCTTCGGTGGGGGAGTGGGAGCGGATGCCGCTGCCGGACGGGGTGGTGTTCACCCGTTACGACGGCGACCGGACGATCTTTTTCACCGACCGGAACGGCATGTTGTTCCGCTTCGACACCGGGCAGCGGCGGGCTTTCCCGATTTTCGACCTGCGGGAGGAGCTCGGACGGCGCGGCACCCTTTCGTCGGTGATCAGCGACAAGGACGATTACGTGCTGGCCTTCGGGATGAGCGGCGTGCTGCGGCTCCGTTCGACCGATCCGATCGAGGGGCGTTACGAGTTGCAGGAGATCGACGTCAACTGCGGCGTTTTTGCGCTGCTGAAGGACTGTAACCAGGATATTGTCTGGATCGGAACCGACGGCAGCGGGTTGCTGCGGCAGGCGGTCGGGGAGGTCGCGATCCGTTCGGTCACCTACGAAACGCTGCCCTACCTGCTGACCAAGCCGATCAAGGCGCTCCATGTCGACCCGGAGGGCGACCTCTGGATCGGGACCAAGAACGACGGCATCCTGCGCATCCGCGATTTCTACTCCCGGCGGACCTTTACGCGGGAGAATACCGACAGCTATACGGCCGCCGATTCGCCGCTGGGGAAAAATTCGGTCTATACGTTTGCCGGAAGCCGCCGCAATGTGCTGTGGATCGGCGGCGACGGCGGTGTGTGCTACTACTCGTACCGGCACAGGCGGATTTTCGAACTGCCGCGGAGCGGGGCGCTGCGGCGCATACACGGGCTTTACGAGGACCGGGACGGGGTGCTGTGGGCTGCGAGCGTGGGCTACGGGGTCTGGCGCATCGAACTGTCCGGGAGCGCCGACGCGCCCGTCGCCGCGAATGTCGAACCGGTGGAGCTGGGACTCAAGGCGCGGAGCCGGAACTTCTTTTTCTCCGTTTGCGAGGAGTCCGATTCCACCCTCTGGTTCTGCAACCACGGTATCGGCGTCGTACACTATGACAGGCGCACCCGGGAGGGCCGGACCGTCGGGTTCGACACCCGCCGGGGGCTGGCCGTGAACGACGTGACGGCGGGCGTGTGCCGTTCGGACGGCTCGTCGTGGTTCGGGACCGGCTGCGGCCTGGTGCGTTACGATCCGGCGGGCGGCGGCGCGGAATCCGATTACAGCAACGACCAGCTGCGCTGCGGGGTGATCCACGGCCTGCTGGTCGATTCGCTCGACAACATCTGGGTCGGGACCAATGCCGGCATCGTGCGCTACGACCCGGCGACGAACCGTTCGGTGGTTTACGGCGCTTCGTACGGACTTGACGTGGTCGAGTTCAGCGACGGAGCCTATTTTTACGACCGGGAGCGGGGAAAACTGCTTTTCGGCGGGATCAACGGCTTCGTGGTCATCTCCGACAGCGGGGATTCCGAGGCGGCCTCCTACATGCCGCCCATCCGGTTCCGCGAGGTGAGGGCCAACGGCGAGTCGTACGATGTCGGGACGCTGATGCGCCGGGGGCGGATGGTGCTGCGGCATCATCAGAATGCTTTCAGTCTTTCGATCGCGGCGCTGGATTACGTCAACGGCAGCAATTATTCCTATTTTTACAATATCGAGGGACTGGACGGCGACTGGCACGACAATTACCACAGCAACACGCTGGCTTTCGCTGCGTTTCCCGCGGGCCGCTATACGCTCGGGGTGCGCTACCGGAACAATACGACCGGGGAGTGGAGTCCCGTCAGCCGCCTGCCGATCCGCGTGCTGGCTCCGCCCTACGCCTCGACCTGGGCCTGGATCGGGTATCTCGCCGCAACGCTGGGCGTCGTTATCGGCGTGTCGGGATACCTGATCCGCCGCCGCCGGCTCCGGGCGCGGCTCCGGCAGTCGCTCTACGAACAGCGGCAGCGGGAACTGGTCTATGAGTCGTGCATCTGGTCGTTCTCCAACTTGACCAACGAACTCTCGATCCCCGTGACGCTGATAAACGGTCCCTGCCAGCAGATCATGGGCTGCAAGTCGGCCGACGCGTTCGTCCGCCGGCAGGCGGAACTGATCCGGCACAATGCGCAGAAGATCAACGATCTGATCTATATGCTCAACGAATTCCAGTCGACCGATCCCGTCGACGGTTCGGACGATATCGAGATGCTGGACGTTTCACGCACGGCCGGCGGCATCGCGCAGACATTCGCCGATTATGCCGGGGAGAACCGTATCGCCTACCGGACGGCCGTAGGCAGCGGTGTGCTGTTCCCTTCGGTGCGCAATATCCTGATGATGATCTTCAATATCTTGCTGTCCAATGCGTTCCGCCGAACGGAGCCGGGCGGCGAGGTGAGCGTTTCGGTCGGAATCTGTTCCGTGCCGCGTCCGGACGGGGCGGCTTCCGGCGCCGGGGAGGAGACTTCCGGCGCGGTGGAACGGCTTCGGATCGAGGTCTCGAACCGGGGCGTGGAACTCGACGCCGGGCAGATCGAACTGATTTTCGACCGCTACAAACTGTTCAACCACCTGGGGGCGTTGAGCCGCCAGGGCGTGTCGCTGAAGGAAGATCTGGAGCTGACGATCTGCTACAACCTCGTGACCAAACTCCAGGGCGAATTCCGGGTGGAGAGCCGCGACGGGCTGACGACCTTTACGCTGTCGCTGCCGCGGCTCGAGATTACCCGTGCGGCCCGGTCCGCCGCACAGCCCGACATCGCTCCCGGACAGCGGTTCAGCCTGCCCGTGCCGGTTCCCGAAGCCTCCGTGATGACGTTCGGCGACATGCTCCCGACGATGCTCGTCATCAACGAGGACCGGGATATGGCCGACTTCATCGCCGGTCTGTTCAGCGGCGGCTACAACGTGCGGATCGTCTCCGACCTGAAATGCCCGCAGGAGAAACTGGCCGAAGCGCAGCCGCAGATCATCATCTGCGGGACGGTGTCGCTCAATGCGGCGATGATCGGGCTGATCCGCAGCATCCGGGAAACCAAGCAGCTGATGCAGGTCCCGATTATCCTGTTGACGGCGGTTTCCCGTACGGACGTGAAGGTCGAGGGGCTGGAACTGGGCGTGGACATCTGCCTGAAGATCCCCTTCGACATTACCCATTTGCAGAGTGTCGTCGACCAGCTGCTGCGCCGTTACGAATCGCTGAAAAGCTACGGACGCTCGGTTTACAGCGCCTTCGACCTCACGCAGGGGCGGTTGCTGCACAAGGACGACAAGGCGTTTCTGGAGCGGATGCTCGACATCATCAACCGGAACATTCTCGATCCGGGGTTCTCGACGCAGTTCATCGCCCGGGAACTCGGCATGAGTCTCTGCAATTTCTACCGGCGGCTGGGGACGATCACCGGCCAGACCCCGGCGGGAATCATCCGGGAGTACCGGCTGAACCTGGCCGAGCAGTTGCTGGTGACCACGCGGCTCTCGATCGACGAGATTATCTACAAGTCGGGGTTCGCCAACCGCAGTACCTTTTTCCGGGGATTCATCGCCCGGTTCGGGGCGACGCCGAAGGTCTATCGCGAGCGGAAGATCGAGGAGGCGCTGCGGGAAAAGGACGCCCGGGCGGAGGAATCGGACCGGGCGGAGGAGTCGGACCGGGCGTGAGCGAAGCCCTCGGCGGCGCGGGTGCCGGGTGTGGGTGCCGGGTGTGGGTGCCGGGTGCGGGCGAAAGCGGGCGGCAGCCGTTGCCGGGATCGTTTCTGCGGATGTTTTCGGGCGGTTGCTGCTGCGGCGGTGCGGGCGGAACGGTTCGTACGCAGTCGTTTTCCGGTGTCCGGATCGTGTGCCTGCGTTCCGGATTTTGCCGATTTCCAGGCCGGAAGGAGGATTTTTCCCGGAAAATCGTTATTTTTGCCTCCGGAGCTTCCGTGTACGGTTCGTCCGAGCGGAAACGATGATCACTTTATAACTTTATCGAGATGAAAATTGCTATTGTGGGCGTCAGCGGCGCTGTGGGCCAGGAGTTTTTGCGGATTTTGGAGGAGCGCCGGCTCCCGATTGACGAACTGGTGCTGTTCGGTTCGCAGCGCAGCGCGGGCCGTACCTATAAATTCCGCGGGGAGGAGCTTACCGTCAAACTGCTGCAACACAACGACGATTTCAAGGGAATCGACTTCGCTCTGACGTCGGCCGGAGCGGGTACGTCGAAGGAGTTCGCCGAGACGATCACCCGGCACGGGACCGTTATGATTGATAATTCGAGCGCTTTCCGCATGGATGCCGACGTGCCCCTCGTCGTGCCGGAGGTCAACCCCGGGGATGCGAAGAACGCGCCCCGCCGCATCATCGCCAATCCCAACTGCACGACGATCCAGATGGTCGTGGCGCTGAAGGCGATCGAGGACGTGTCGCATATCCGCCGCGTGCACGTGTCGACGTACCAGTCGGCCAGCGGCGCCGGGGCGGCCGCCATGGCGGAACTGGAGACGCAGTATGCCGAACTGGGCGCGGGCAAGGAACCGACGGTGGCGAAATTCGCCTTCCAGCTGGCCTACAACGTGATTCCGCATATCGACGTCTTTACCGACAACGACTATACGAAGGAGGAGATGAAGATGTTCCACGAGACGCGCAAGATCATGCACTCGGATATCGCCGTGTCGGCGACCTGCGTGCGTGTGCCGGTGATGCGCGCCCATTCGGAGAGCATCTGGCTCGAAACGGAGCGTCCCGTGTCGGTCGCCGAGGCCCGTGAGGCCTTTGCCAAGGCAAAGGGCGTCGTGCTGATGGACCAGCCTGCGGACAAAGTCTATCCGATGCCGCTCTTCATCGCGGGCAAGGACCCCGTCTACGTGGGCCGCATCCGCCGCGACCTGACCTGCGAAAACGGCCTGACGTTCTGGTGCGTCAGCGACCAGATCAAGAAGGGCGCGGCGCTCAATGCCGTGCAGATTCTCGAAACGCTGATCTGAGCGCGTCGCAGCGGCAGCTGATTGAAAGGGAGACTCGTCGGGTCTCCTTTTTTTGCCGTTTCATGGGGTGGCGTCGGGGAATTTTCATGCGGGCAGTCCGGATCGCCGCCCTGACAGTCTGCCCGAATACGCCGCCCGGACTGCCTGCCCGGCGAAGGCTGCCCTGAAATTCGGATGCGCTCCGGCTATTTCGAGAGCATGGCGAACAGGAGTCCGATTACGGGCAGATAGTCTTTCAGGGGAACGCGGAGCTGCGCATAGGCCCGCTGCATCTCGGATGCCACCTGCCGGGTCGAGATGTTGTATCGTTCGGCTATCTGCTGATAGGTGAGTCCCTCCTGACGGCTGGCCTGATAGACGGCCCGTGTCAGCTCCGGCATTTTGGCGAGTTCCCGGCTGAACAGTTCGATGATTTCCGACTGGAAGAGTTTTTTGGAAAGCTCGTCGCTGCTCAGGGAGTTCAGGCTGGATTGCAGCTTCCAGTAGGCGTCTTTGGTGATCTCGTTTTTGGCCCTGCGGAGCACCTCCTGCTCTTTGATGTGGTTGGCGCATCGGGTTCTCACGCAAAAATAGATGTATCCCTTGATGTTTTCGGCCATATTCACCTGCTCCCGGTGTTCCCAAAGATACATGAAACTGTCCGTTACGATATCCTTCGCGATATCCGTATCGTGTACGTACCCGTATGCGATGCTGACAAAACGGTTTTTGTATTCGGAAAAGAACTTTCCGAATTCGTCCGAAGTCAGTACGGGTGTTTGTCTATCCATCTTTTATGCCGGGTAGGTTGAGGTCAAAGTTAGCATTTTTCGGAAAAAGCGCAACTATCGTGCGGTGGTCATATTCGTCTGATGAGTGATGCACTTTGTCGCGGAGGGGGTGTCGGGTCTGTCGGTTTCATTTCGAACTTCTGCAATAAATCATGAAAGGTGCCGGCGGGGCGCCTTTTTCGTTACAGCCTGTATGAAACCCGAAGTCCGGACCTCCGGCTGCGGAGCCGGACTCGTGTGATATTGTGTCTGCAAATATAGGCAATTTTTCGGGAATGCCGATTCCGGTGCGGATTTTTTGCGGAATGCCGCAGCGGATGCGTCCGGGGAGATTCCTTCCCGGAAAGTCGGGCGGGCGGAGCTTGTTTGTTGTGGCTATTCGGTTGATTTTCAGCGATGTGATTTAATAAATATTTTGCCGAATTTAATAAATAAATTTATTTGCTGAAAAATCGCAAAAATGCCTGTAAAGCCGTCGCTCCCGACTGTTTTATACTATAGAGACGGAAACAGAAAATAACGTGAATCAGGAAATTTTATACAGGTATCTTAAAGGCGATACCACGCCGCAGGAGGACTTGCAGGTCGCGGAGTGGCTGGAAGCCGATCCGGTTGCCAACCAGAAGGAACTGGACATCGTCCGCTTCGTATTCGAGGGGATGGAGTTGTACGGAAACGACGCGAGGGCCGGAGCGCTCCGGACGCGCGGAATAGTCATTCCGTGGCGCAAGGTGTGGATCTTTGCCATGCGTGCGGCCGCCGTGCTGCTGCTCGTCTTTGCGGGCGGGTACGTCGCCCACCAGCGTACGTACGAAGCTATTTCCGATCGGCTGACCGCGGTGCACGTTCCCAACGGCCAGCGCATCGAAATCACCCTGCCCGACGGTTCCCGCGTCTGGCTGAATTCGGGCGCCCGGATCGAATATCCGGTCGTATTCAAAAAGAATCTCCGCAGCGTGAAACTTTCGGGCGAGGCGCTGTTCGACGTGCGTCACGACGCCGAATGCCCCTTCGAGGTCGAGACCTTTGCGACCAAGATCAACGTGCTCGGAACGAAATTCAACGTAATAGCGGACGAGACCTACGGCCGGTTTTCGGCGGCATTGCTGCAGGGCCGGATCAAAGTCACCAACCTGCTCGATCCGCGCAGGCAGGAGATCGTTATGAAACCCGATGATATTGTGAATCTTTCGAACGGCCGTCTGTTCGTCGAGACGATCAGGGATCCGGAGGCGCTCTGCTGGACCGAAGGTCTGGTGCGCATCAGCGGACTCCCGTTCGATGAACTGATGGCCAAGTTCGAGCAGGTGTTCGACGTCAAGATCGTCATCGCCCGGAATTCGATTCCCGACATCGGAAAAATCAGCGGTAAGATTCGTGTGAACGACGGCATCGAGAATGCCCTCCACATCTTGCAGTACGCCGCCGATTTTTCCTTCGAGAAGGATGAGGAGACCAATGTGGTGACGATCCGCTGATCCTCCGCCTGTTATTGTTTAACCTAAAACCCCGGTAAGATATGCGCATGAAAAACAACTGACGACTTGACGATCCGAATCATTTAACCGATAAAAAAAGCCTGCGGACTGGACCTCCGCAGGCGAAGATAACAGATTAAATGATTCTTGCACCCATTAACCTATTATCTTAAACTTTACAAAAGTATGAATAAAACAGTATTCTTCAAAACCTTTCGAAGACTGTTTGGGTTCGTATTGGCAATCTCTCTGAGCGCGAGTGTCTTAACCGCTCAGGCGCAGAATGCGCGCATAACCCTGAATCTGTCCGACGTGCCCATGTCGCAGGTTATGAAAGAGATTGAAAAGCAGACCCGCTATCTTTTTATCAACAAGGGCGTCGACACCGGTAAAAAGCTCTCAGTCAATCTGACGCAGAAAACGATTCAGGAAGTATTGGACTACGTGCTCAAAAATACGGATATTACGTATAAGATTGACGGCACGTACATCATTCTTGCCGAGAAAGCCGCGGAAAAACCCGTCGCCGTGACGGGAAAGGTCAGCGACGTCAACGGCGTTCCCGTCATCGGGGCGTCCGTCGTGGTCAAAGGCACGACCGTCGGCACGAGTACGGACATGGACGGAACTTTCTCGCTTCAGGTCCCCCCCCCCGCGGCTACGGCCCAGCTGGAGGTTAATTTTCTGGGGTACGAACCCGTCATGGTTTCCGTCGGCAACCGGACTTCCTTCGACGTCACGCTTCACGAAGCGGCTTCCGAAATCGAGGGCGTCGTTGTCACCGCCCTCGGCATCAAGCGTCAGGAGGCCCTGAGTTACAACGTCCAGCAGGTCAAGGCCGAGGACATCACCACGGTCAAGGACGCCAACTTCATCAATTCGCTGACGGGCAAGGTCGCGGGCGTTACGATCAACGCCTCCTCTTCGGGCGTCGGCGGCGCGTCGAAGGTGATTCTCCGCGGCAACAAGTCCATCAGCCAGTCGTCCAATGCGCTCTATGTCATCGACGGAATCCCGATGTATAACTTCGGCGGAGGCGGAGGTACGGAGTTCGATTCGCGCGGCGCCTCGGAATCCATCGCGGACATCAACCCGGAGGATATCGAGTCGATGTCGGTGCTCACGGGTGCCGCCGCTGCGGCCCTTTACGGTTCGAACGCCGCCAACGGCGCCATCATGATCACGACCAAATCGGCCATGGCAGGGCGTCTGGCGGTGAACGTATCGAGCAACACGACCATTGACACCCCGCTCTCGCTGCCCGAATTCCAGAACACATACGGGGCGAACGGCCAATACAGTTGGGGCGACAAACTCGCGTCGAAGGCTCCCGATTACGCCGAGAAGTTCTTCCGTACGGGCTGGACGACCAACAACTCGATCTCGATCAACGGCGGCGCCGAAGACCTGCGAGCCTACTTCTCCTACGGCAACGTAACATCCGGCGGCATCACCCCTGAAAACGACTACTCGCAACACACGCTCAACGCCAAAGTCGGTTTCGACCTTTTCAACGACCACATCAAGGTCGATTTCAACGCCAAATACGTGAACCAGCACATCTCGAACCAGCCGGCCGGCGGTTTCGTCTTCAACCCGCTCGTCGGCACCTACACCTTCCCGCGCGGCGGCGACTGGAACGGCTACAAAAGCAACTTCGAGACCTACAACGGCGAGCTCAACGCCAACGTCCAGAACTGGGTGACTACCACCGACGAGACCAACAGCAACCCCTACTGGCTGCTCAACCGCGAACGCCCCGTCGTCGAACGCAACCGCTACGAATTCGGCGGACAGATCAAGTACCAGATCATCGACGGCCTCTCGGTGACGGGCCGTATGCGCTACGAGCGTTCCGACGACAACTTCAAGCACAATCTCTACGCCTCTTCGACGGCCAACCGCTATCCGATGGGCCGCATGAAGGACAACCGCTACTTCAGCGAACAGCTCTATGCGGACCTGCTCGCCCAGTACAACCATACGTGGGACGATTTCTCGCTCAACGCCACCCTCGGCACCAGCATGATGCAGACACGTTCGAACAACGTGAGCCTGCTCTACGAGCAGAGCAAGTTCGTCGCTCCGGGCAACGGCGGCGCCTACTATCCCAACATCTTCAACCCGTCGAATTTCTACAAGAACGGCACGACCATGGGACTGGAGCGCAAACGGCTCAACTCGGTCTTCGGAGCTGTCACGTTCGGCTTCAAAGAGGCGCTCTTCCTCGACGTGACGGCCCGTAACGACTGGTCGTCGGCCCTCGCTTACACCGACGGCTACTCGTTCTTCTATCCTTCGGTGGGCGCCAGCCTTCTGCTCAACCGTTTCGTGGACATGGGCCGGAATATCGACCTGTTCAAATTCCGCGGTTCGTACTCCATCGTCGGCAACGACGTCCCCGTCTACAAGACCAATCCGCGCTATACCTACGGCGACCAAGGCGCCATCAACCCGCCCGAATCGGTGCCGTTCCGCACGCTGAAACCCGAAAAGACCCACTCGTTCGAGGTCGGTTTCGACGGAGAGTTCTTCCAGCACCGTCTGCACGTAAACGCCACCTATTACAAGACCAACACCAAGAACCAGTACTTCGAGGTGACGCTGCCGTGGGAGAGCGGTTACAAATCGCAGTTCGTCAATGCGGGCAACGTCCAGAACCAAGGCTTCGAACTGACGGCCGGCTGGTTCCAAGACTTCGGCAACGAATTCACATGGTCCACCGATCTGAATCTCTCGTACAACGACAACAAGATCATCGAGCTTTTCGACGGTATCCAAGACGGCGTAACGGTCTCCAACTTGGGCGGCGCCAAAGTGATCCTCTATGAAGGCGGCCAGTATGGCGACCTCTACGTCCGCACGCTCAAACGCGACGAGAGCGGCAAACTGGTGACGGAAACCCCCGAAGGCGCCGACTACCAGATCCCCGTAAACGGCGGCGAGCAGAATTCCGACCTGAAATACATGGGCAACATGAACTCGAAGTGGAACATGGGCTGGAACAACACGTTCCGCTACAAGGACCTGACACTGAGCATGCTCATCGACTTCCGCATCGGCGGCAAGGTCGTTTCGATGACCGAGGCCACACTCGACGGATACGGCGTATCGGAACGCACGGGCCGGGCGCGCGACCGCGGCTACGTGATGCGCGAGGGCATCAAATTCTCGAACGTCAAGGCTTACTACGACGTGGTGGGCGCGACAAGCTTCAACTCGGTCTACAACGTCGAGGATTACGTATACGACGCGACCAACGTCCGTATGCGCGAGATTTCGCTGGGCTACACTTTCCGTAACCTGTTCGGCCAGTCGAAGAACCTGACCCTTGCGTTCATCGCCCGCAACCTTTTCTTCTTCTACAAAGACGCCCCGATGGATCCCGACGTGTCGATGGGTACGGGCAACGGCCTGCAAGGCTTCGATGTCTTCAACCTGCCGACCACGCGCAGCTTCGGTCTGAACGTGAAACTGAATTTCTAATCAAAAGCGTTTACACATTATGAAACTCAAGAATATTCTTAGAAACGTTACCGCAATGGCGCTTCCCCTCGCACTGTTGGGAAGTTGTACGGGAGATTTCGAAGAGCTGAACACCAATCCCTACGAGATCGACCCCGAAGAACTGCCGTTCGAAGCGCAGTTCTCCACTCCCCTCTCGTTCAGTTACCCCACCCACCAGAACCTGTTCCAGTACTGGACCTCGTTGTCGATCGACAACTACGGCGGTTATTTCGAGGTGCCGCACAGCAACTGGACGATGGCGCGTTACGACCTCGCCCGCGGGTTCTGCGGCGGCATGCACGAGAACTTCA
>ENA-OPBM01001628-OPBM01001628.1-human-gut-metagenome-genome-assembly--contig:-NODE-1628-length-12702-cov-2.991935_pt1 | contig 12702 bp, 7 predicted proteins | sample MGYA00241069_ERZ501454 | MGnify/ENA primary metagenome ERZ501454 (study PRJEB25962, sample SAMEA2042625) | human gut metagenome | biome: human gut; feature: human-associated habitat; material: faeces... | reverse complement strand
CCATCCGCAACCCCAACGATGCAAATGCACTGGGCATCGGCATGGTCCACCAGCACTTCAAGCTGGTGGAGTGCTTCAGCGTGCTGGACAACATCATTCTGGGCGTGGAGCCCAACAAGCTGGGCTTTTTGCAGAAGGCCGAGGCCCGCAAGAAGGTCGTGTCCCTGAGCGAGAAGTACGGTCTGCGTGTTGACCCCGATGCGCTCATCAGTGATATTTCGGTCGGTATGCAGCAGCGCGTGGAGATTTTGAAGATGCTCTACCGCGACAATGAGATCCTCATCTTCGACGAACCCACCGCTGTGCTGACCCCGCAGGAGATCGACGAGCTGATGGAGATCATGCGCGGGTTCAAGAAGGAGGGCAAGTCCATCCTTTTCATCACCCACAAGCTCAACGAGATCATGGCGGTGGCAGACCGCTGCACTGTTCTGCGCAAGGGCAAGTATATGGGTACCGTGGACATCAAGGACACCACCAAGGAAGAGCTTTCCCGCATGATGGTCGGCCGTGACGTCCAGCTTCAGGTCGATAAAAAGCCCGCTCACCCGGGCGATGTCGTGCTGGACGTGGAGGGTGTTACCATCCACAACGACCAGCGCAAGAAGGACTCCGTCAAGGACGTCACCTTCCAGGTCCACGCAGGCGAGATCGTCTGTCTGGCGGGCATCGAGGGCAACGGCCAGACCGAGCTCGTCTATGGCCTCACCGGCCTCGAAAAACTGTCGGGCGGCAAGATCACGCTGGACGGCAAGGACATCACCCGCGAGAGCATCCGCCAGCGCTCTAAGGACGGCATGAGCCACATCCCCGAAGACCGCCACAAGCACGGTCTGGTGCTGGATTACAGCCTCGAGAACAACATGGTGCTCCAGCGCTACTGGCAGCCCGAGTTCCAGAAGGGCGGCTTCATCCAGTCCGATAAAGTCCGCGAGTACTCCGATAAGCTGATCGCTCAGTACGACGTCCGCAGCGGTCAGGGCAGCTCCACCATCGTGCGCAGCATGTCTGGCGGAAACCAGCAGAAGGCCATCATCGCCCGCGAGATCGACAAAGACCCCAAGCTGCTGGTGGCTGTTCAGCCCACCCGCGGCCTGGATGTCGGCGCGATCGAATACATCCACCGCCAGATCGTCGCCCAGCGCGACAAGGGCAAAGCTGTCCTGCTGGTCAGCCTCGAGCTGGATGAGGTCATGAACCTGTCCGACCGCATCCTCGTCATGTACGAGGGTGAGATCGTGGGCGAGTTCGACCCCAAGACCACCACTGTGCAGGAGCTGGGCCTCTACATGGCCGGCGCACGCAAGCAGGGAAAGGAGAGCAAATAAATGAACAAGAAAAAACTTTCCCACAGCAACCTCAACAGCTCCATCACCAGTGTGCTGGCCGCGCTGCTGTGCATCGTCATCGGCATGGCTGTGGGCTTCCTCGTGCTGCTGGCCATCAACCCGGCCCATGCATGGGGCGACGGCTTTGTCCGCATCGTTAAGGGCGGCTTCCATGACGCCCCCTACGGCGTCGGCAAGGAACTGGCCAACGCAGCACCCCTCATTATGACCGGTCTGTCCGTGGCCTTCGCCTTCAAGACCGGCCTGTTCAACATCGGTGCTGCCGGTCAGTACACGCTGGGCGCTTACGGCGCACTCTACTGTGCCATCATGCTCAAGATGCCCTGGTATGTCTGCCTGATCGTCGCCACCATCCTCGGCGGCATCTGGGGCGCTATCCCCGGCTTCTTCAAGGCTTACTTCAACATCAACGAGGTCATCACCTCTATTATGTTCAACTGGATCGGCCTGTATCTGGTCAATGAGCTTATCTACCAGAACGGCACCGGCCCCATGTACGACGTGCGCAACACCCGTACCCTGAACCTGAGCAAGAACGCTGAGTACGCCCAGTCCATCATCCCGGACTTCGGCCTGAATAAGATGTTCCAGACCAACAGCACCACCATTGCGATCTTCCTCGCTGCGGCAGTCGCCATTCTGATCTGGGTCATCCTGAACAAGACCACCTTTGGCTATGAGCTGAAGGCCGTCGGCCTGAACAAGAGCGCCGCCCGCTACGCCGGCATCAACGAGAAGAAGAACATCATCCTCTCCATGGCCATTGCAGGCGCTCTGGCAGGCTTCGGCGCCGGCCTCTACTACCTGTCCAATGTCTCTCAGTGGAACCCGCTGAACTCCACCAGCCTGCCGGCCATGGGCTTCAACGGCATCTCTGTGGCCCTGCTGGCAAGCTCCAACCCCATCGGCACCATCTTCTCCGCGATCTTCATCTCCCACATCTCGGTCGGCGGCTCTTTCCTGTCCACCAAGTATTACCCCACCGAGATCTCCGACCTGATCAGCGGTATCATCATCTACCTGTGCGCATTCTCCATGCTGTTCCGTGGCAAGATCCACTCCATGCTGTTCAAGAATGCGGACAAGACCAACGTGAATGCAGAGCCTGCCCCTGCTAAGACCGAAACCAAGAAGGAGGGCAAGTGATATGCTGCTTCTCATCAAGTATACTCTGCTGTATGGCATCGTGCTGATGCTGGTCGCTCTGGGCGGTATGTTCAGTGAGCACTCCGGCATCATCAACATCGCACTGGAAGGCATCATGGTCATCGGCGGTGTGGCGGGTGTCCTCACCCTCACCATGCTGCCCGAGAGCCTGCCGGCTTTCGCCACCGTGATCATCGCGGTGCTGGCGGCGGCTATCGCCGGCATGGTCTACAGCCTGCTGCTGGCCTTCGCGTCCATCAACCTGAAAGCGGACCAGACCATCGGCGGCACGGCCCTGAATCTGCTGGCGACGGCGGTGGCTGTGGTCATCTCCAAGAACTTCAGCGACAGCGGCAGCGCCAAGCTGAACTACTCCAACAAGCCCTTCCTGTTCAGCATCGGCGGGCTGGAGCTGAGCATTTTTGTGCCGCTGGGCATCATTCTGCTGATCATCAGCTATGTAGTGCTGTACAAGACCCGCTTTGGCCGGGCGGTCGCATTCTGCCGCAGCAGCAGCGCACGGAGCGGAGCCGGAACCGGCCTCATTCGAAAACAGACCACGCTTTACACCGTTCATCAGAACAGCACCAAAACCGCCGGCTGCCATCTGACGAAGCCCGAAGGCTTCCTCAAAAATGCGCGCAAACACAGAAGGAATCTGACGGAAGTTGACTGCGATGATAAACAGTGTGATAAAGAAATAGCAGACTGCCATGACAGGAACTACAAAATCCAGCACCTTTACGGTTGCATTTTTCCGCAGTACGATGATTGCAGAAAGAATCACCAGCATGATACTGGTGTAAAGCGGCGGAATGGAAAATGCATTTTTAAAAGAAGAAGCCACGGAATTGCTGATTACCTGACTGATGCCGCACCAGCAGATCAGACCGGCAATGGCAAACAGGACAGCCGGCAGAACGTATCGTTTTTTCTTCTTAAGGCGGTCTTCAACCAGATCGTGAATGTAGTAGGCAGGACCGCCGCGGTAGCCGCCGTACAGAGGATCTTCTTCTTTGTGAAGCTGTGCGAGCGTAGCTTCGATAAACGCGGTAGACGAGCCGATGATAGCTGTCACCCACATCCAGAACACAGCACCTGCGCCTCCGGCGGAGACTGCAGCGACAACGCCGACCAGATTTCCCATACCGACACGCGTTGCGGTGGAAACGATCAGTGTCTGAAAAGAAGAAAGGCTGCTTTTTTCATTTTTCTTTTCCGACAGGGCACGGATCATGTCCGGGAACAGACGGATGGGAAGAAAACGTGTCCGGATCGTAAAATAGATGCCGGTTGGGATCAGCAGAAGAATCAGAAGGGAGATTCCGAGACTGCCGCCGCCCGGGAGCGGAATCGTAAAAAGATCGCCCCAGAGAAAGTTGTAGACTGTGGTGATGAGATTGACAATCATGTTTTCAAAAACCCTCATTTCAAAATATTTGCGGCACTGTGAAACGTCAAAGCATAAAAGCACCGTTACCTGCTATTATATCGGTTTCTGTTTGGAATGTAAAGAAGGGAAGAGAAAAGATAAGAGGCAAATATCAGCTTTTTCCGAAACCAGAAAAAGTTGATATCTGCCTCTTAAAAGGGCATCTTTTGTTTTACGGTACAGATTACGCGGTCAGCCTGCGAGATGCAGCATCTCGATCAGGAACAGCCAGCTCAGGCCATAGAATGTAACGACAGCGACAAGGTCGTTGACCGTCGTGATGAGCGGACCGGAAGCAACCGCCGGATCGATGTGGATCTTTTTGAAGAACAGCGGAATGCAGGTGCCGACTGCACTGGAAATCAGCATTGCCAGAAGCAGTGCGATGCCGATGCAGGCGGAAACGGAAAATGCGAACATCATGGTCTTTCCCTTGAATAAGAAGATGAAAAGTCCGATGACAGCAAAGGACAGAACACCAAGCAGAAGACCATTGCAGAAACCGATGCGCATTTCCTTGAAAACAAGCTGTAATTTCTGTTTTCCGGTCAGTGACTCATCCATCAGGACACGGATGGTAACAGCCAGGGACTGGGTACCAACGTTTCCGGCCATGTCAAGGATCAGGGACTGGAAGGTCATGATGATCGGAAGGGTTGTGACAACCTGTTCGAAAATACCGACTACAGAAGAAACCAGCATGCCAAGACCGAGCAGGATGATCAGCCATGGAAGACGTTTTTTCATACTGTCTTTTAACGGCTCTTTTAAATCCTCCTCTGCGGTCAGACCTGCGAACATCGCGTAGTCCTCACCCATCTCATCATCAACCAGGTCGATGATGTTTGATGATGTGATGACACCGAGCAGGCGGTTGTCATTGTCGAGGACCGGAATAGAATCCTCGGAATAATCCTTCAGTTCTTCGATACACTCGTTGATCGGCTCCTCTGCATATACGTACGGGTAAGAAGTTACGGTCAGATCCTCGAGCGTCTCGTCGCGTCTTGCGATGATCAGGTTTTTCAGATCGATCGCTCCGTAAAATTTCTGCTGCGCATTGACAACAAAGATGGTAGAGATGTTGTCGTTCTTTGCGGCCTGATCGATCAGGCTGCTCATCGCCTGTTTGACATTCAGATCCTCGCGGATGATGATGCAGTTTGTCGTCATGCGGCTGCCGATTTCATCTTCATCGAAGGAGGCGATCATCTCAATATCGTGGCGTACTTCCGGATCGAGCAGTTCGATCAGAAGTTTTTTCTTTGCTTTGTCGAGTTTCTGCAGAACCTCGGCCAGTGCATCGGTCTCCATTTTGGAGAGGATGGAAGCGGCTTTTTTGACATCCATCTCTTCGAGGTACTCGGCTACGTTGTCGGATTCAGCATACTCAAAAATATCGGACAGCATGTCCGTGTCCAGAATGCGGTACAGTTTGCATCGCTCTGGAACCGTTAAAAGCGGCAGAACATCTGCCAGGTCATTTTCGTGGTAATCTTCCAGGCGGCTGCCCATGACAGCCGGAGAAGAGTTACTGCGGATTGTATCCAGGATCTCCTGGGTATAATCCTGTACTCGTTTTTCCATTTTTTCGTTATCCTCCATTCTTTTTTTGACAGCAGAAAAAAACATGCGTGCTGTCGGTGCGAAAAAGCATGTTGGAACCCTCACAGGGCAGTAAAAGCACACGAAAAAAGAACCAGAGAATTACGTTTCAAAACTGATTTGGATCATGTGTCTTACTTCGGGTTTTCATAGGATAAGAAGGGAAAATATTTAAGATTAAAGCAGGACAGAAGGATGGCCGTCATCCTGCATATTTTCCGGTTCCCGTCCTATGCTGGTACTTCGCCCATGAGAATCACAACTATCCATTCTGTTCACCTGCCTTTTTTTAGAAATTTTTTGATCAAACAGCCGTTTTTGCCGGTCTGTTTCGCTTGAAATACGGGATTCAAAAATCATCCCTCAAGTATTCTAACTGCTTTCCAGAAAAAAATCAATTCCTATTTTGGTAAAATTTTCGCAACATTCTTATCTCGTTTCTGTTTCTCCTCGTAAAGCATTGCATCCGCATGCGCGAGCATCTCCGGAAGTGTGGAATCCATGTCTTTCGGAAGCAGATAAAAGCCGGTGGAAACGGTAATATTATATGCTTTTTCGCTCGTTCTATTAAAAATGTCGAATGCGGAGTGCAGCGTCCGGTACAGATCCCTGGACATTGTTTCGTCGGAACACGGAACAAGACATGCGAATTCATCGCCGCCGATGCGTCCGCAGACACCGCGTTTGCCGATGGAATCCTGCAGAAACTGTCCGACAAGGCGGATGGAGAAGTCCCCTTCTTCATGCCCGTACCGGTCGTTGATGATCTTTAAATTATTGAGATCCGCATAGACGGCAAGCAGGATGTGCTAAGAAAATAATTGCAATTGTCTAAAAAATGTTTGAGCTCTGAATTCACAGACAAAACTTTATAGAAACTTAAGATTTTCCTTTGCGGACCTAAAGATTCCTTTGGTACAGTAAGGATGAAAACAAAAGACATCTGGCAACTTGAGGGAATTTGCGGTACAATCATCTTTGAATCATGTGGGAGGTCCGGCGCGGAAAAAAAGTGCCGGAAAAGAAAAAATGAAAGGTGGAGAAAGAAGAAATGTACAACATTTTAGTATGTGATGATGATAGAGAGATTGTAGACGCCATTGAGATTTATCTGACCCAGGAGGGCTATCATGTGCTGAAAGCATATGACGGCATGCAGGCCATCCAGATGCTCGAGAGGGAGGAGATTCAGCTGCTGATTATCGACGTCATGATGCCGAAACTGGACGGCATCCGTGCGACGCTGAAAATCAGGGAAAAGAGCAGTATTCCGATCATTATTCTGTCCGCAAAATCAGAGGATGTGGACAAAATTCTGGGACTGAACATCGGCGCGGATGATTACGTGACGAAGCCGTTCAATCCGCTCGAGCTGGTGGCGAGGGTGAAATCTCAGCTGCGGCGCTACACGAAACTTGGAAATCTTCCGGCGGACGACGGAGAAAATGTGTATCAGGTCGGGGGTCTTCTCGTCAACGACGATTTAAAAGAAGTCAGCGTCGAGGGCGAACCAGTCAAACTGACCCCGATCGAATACAACATTCTCCTGCTGCTGGTAAAAAATCCAGGCAAGGTATTTTCGATTGAACAGATCTACGAGAGCATCTGGAACGAGGAGGCGATCGGTGCGGACAATACCGTTGCGGTCCACATCCGTCACATCCGTGAGAAAATCGAAATCAACCCGAAGGAGCCGCGCTATCTGAAAGTTGTATGGGGAATTGGGTATAAGATTGAGAAACAATAATAAGGAGTGAATAATTGTGAAAGAACGAAAACTCTACAGCCTGACGGGGAAGCTGATCGTTTTTCTTCTGCTGATCGTTTTTGCCGCCAGTGCGCTGTTCGGGGGCATTCAGACACTGATGCTTTCCAGCGTCGGCCTGACGCCGAATGCGGCAGCAAAAAAGTATGCGTTTGAAGAAACCACCGCATGCGGCACACTGGTGCAGCGGCAGCTTCATAACGTCATGAGCTACTATAATGATATGAGTAAATTCGGCACAAACGGTCGATACGACGGAACAAAAGAGATTGATTACCGTGCCTTTGCAACCGATGGAGAGGGAAGCGGCGGGATAAGTACAACGTACACCATTGACCAGCTTGTCAAGATGTACGATGACGGCAGCAGCGCAGACCTCAATGAGGTGGCAGCGTATACTGCGGACAATTATGCGACGAACGATGCCGGAATTGACAAAGAAGCCTATCTTGCATACGAAGATGGAACTGACGTGAGCCAGGAAACAGAAGAGACGGATGTAGCCGCACTCACCGAAGAAGTGAGCGCGGCAGATGCAGAGATGTTTGACAGCTTTTCCCCGGACGGCGAGGTCTACTTTCCTTCCGATAATGCAGTGAAAAGCCTGAAAGAGAAAAAAATTGATCCTGCTGATGTTTCCTCCCAGTTTTTGTATCTATACGATCAGGGAATGAGCCTGGAAACGCAGAAAACGAAAGCGGGAACGTACCTCTATGAGTACGCGGCGGCAAATCTGAAAAAGGTATCCATCCGCGATCTGTATATGACACTTTCCGGGGTCACGGAAGAAGTTGCTGCTTTTAAAAACCAGGAGAGCGGCATCAGCGTCGATGCGGACGATGCCAATCTCTGGTACTGTCTGGAGGATAAAGAAGGAAATATCTATACGAATGTGGATTCCTGGAAAAATGGTTACACAACAGCCATTGCGCAGAAATCGCCCTATCCGTTCGCCTTTGCTGTTGACCGGACCGGCGGTGCCGACAAAGTCCGTTCTTATGCAACAAGAAAAAACAGCCCGGCCGTGGAAGCAGCGAGAAGCTATCTGCTGAACAATCAGATTGCAGATAATTATCAGAAGATCTTTGTTGCACTGGATCCGGATCTGGCAGCAAGCGACTATTTCTCTCAGTACAGTGAGATCTACAGCCAGTGGCTTCCGAAAATGCAGCTCCTTCTTCTGATGATTGCAGTTGGCGGAATCGGAACGCTGGTCTGCCTGGTCCTGTTCACACTGCAGGCAGGAAGAAATGGAAAAAACAAAGAAATCCGCCTTTACTTTTTCGATCAGTGGTACACGGAAATCGCAGCTGCAGCCGCCATCCTGATTGTGATGGGAGCAGTTGGAATCGTTGCTGTCTGCATCGAACTTTCCTACGGCGGCGTTCATTATATCCAGAATTTTGACGGAAACTACATCTACAGCGGATCCTATGGAAATGAAGCAGATACATGGCGAAGCCTGGTGGCCGCATCGGGCATCCTCGCCGGATTTCTGATCACACTGATTCCGTACTGCTCACTGGTGCGCCGGATCAAAGCACGCAACGTCTGGAAACAGTCGTTTTTGTACTGCGTCGGCCACCGGATCGTGTCTGCCGGAAGAACCTTCTATGAAGGCAGACAGGAGTCGGAGCGAACGATCCTTATGTTCTGCGTTTTCTGCGGCGTGCAGATCATTCTCTGCTGCGGCTTCGGAATGTTCGGCGTATTCCTTACCCTGGTGATGGATGCCGCAGTGCTGCTTCTTCTGCTGCGCGAGGCATCCGGAAGAAAACAGATTGAACATGGCTTAAAAGAGATTGCTGCGGGCGATCTGGATTACAAGATTGACCTGACGGAGCTGCAGGGGGAAGACAACCTTCAGCTTGCCGGAATTGTCAATTCGCTCGGAGAGGGAATGAAAGCGGCAGTGCAGGAGCAGATGAAGAGCGAGCGCTTAAAAGCGGATCTGATCACGAACGTATCCCACGATATCAAGACACCGCTTACTTCTATTATTAATTATGTCGATCTGCTGAAACGGGAAAATATTGAAAACGAGAAAGCGAAAGATTATATCCGCGTACTCGACGAAAAATCACAGCGCCTGAAACAGCTGACGGAGGACCTTGTCGAGGCATCGAAGATCAGCTCCGGAAATATTAAACTGGAATTCATGAACCTGAACCTGAATGAACTGGTACAGCAGGTGAACGGAGAGTTTGCCGAGCGGTTTGAAAGCCGTAATCTTGATCTGATCTGTATTCTTCAGCCGGAGCCGCTTCTGATCTGTGCAGACAGCCGCCGCATCTGGCGCGTGCTTGAGAACCTGTACGTAAATGTCTGCAAATATGCCATGCCGGGAACACGGGTTTATGTGGATGCCATCAAAAAAGACGGAAAGATTCAGTTCTCGATTAAGAACATTTCCGAGAACCCGCTGAACTTCCAGGCAGATGAACTGACGGAGCGTTTTATCCGCGGCGATGTCAGCCGGAGCACCGAGGGCAGCGGCCTGGGTCTTTCAATCGCAAAGAACCTGACGGTATTGCAGCATGGAAGCTTCAACATTTATCTGGACGGCGACCTGTTCAAGGTTACGATTACGTTTGATGAAGCTGTAAAGGAGAAAAAACCGATGCCTCCGATGATCGTACCGGAAGCGGTACAGGAGGAAGCACAGCAGGATGCCTGAGAAGTGTTGAAAAATAAAAGAGAATAGAAAACGACAACTCCCCGCCGGGAAACACGCAGCAGATGCGGTTCCCGGCGGGGAGTTGTTTATGAAATGCAGTTTATTTATTCGTTTGTTTCGTCTGTTTTTGTCTGTTCAGCCGGGCTTGCAGATTCCTCTTCCGAAGCAGTTTCTGCAGCATCGGTAGTTTCAGCCGGAGCAGCGTCATCGGAACGTTCAGTCAGCGGGCTTGGTCTGTCCATTGCTTCAAGTGCGCGTAAGGACTCTTCTTCCGGGGTCAGAACCTCTTTTTCTTCCTCCGGCATATAGAATGGGAAGATTTTGTTTACGAAGAACCAGGAGCATCCAAGCGCTACCGTAGAAAAGCCCAGAAGGAACATCAGAAGAATCAGATAGCTGACAATCTTTGTCGTGGAGAATACATAGATCAGCAGCGGACAGAGATTGACGAGCAGGATCATGATGGTCCACGGCAGGTGGCGGATTGCCATCAGGATGGAGTTCTTGATCGTGTTTTTTACAGTATTGTCAAAGCGGCTCAGTACCGGAAATACATAAGAAAGTACCATGGCCTCGAAAAAGATCAGTACCAGGAAAACAAAACGCAGGTAGGTGATGGTACCCGGCATTCTCATGACCAGCAGAAGATCAAGAATCAGAACAATCAGAACCGCCAGCAGGATGAGCCAGATGGCAGTTGCCTGCTTGAAGTTTTCGCGGAAGGATTTCCAGTAGGTACGGAAGATATACGTCTCCTCATTTTTGATCATCTTCAGCGTGACGTAGTACATTGCTGTGAAATTGGCGCCGATTGTCACAATCGGGATACACATAATAAGGAAAATAATGTTCAGCATCATCAGGTCGAAGACACGGCCCATAATCTGCGAGAACTTACTGTCCAGGCTGAAAAAACTCATAATTTGTTCCTCTTTTCTGTTGAATTAAGTGTGCCGCCGATTAACGTTCCGGCTGGCAGACATCATAGAAAAGTATAGCGAATTTTTCAGAAAAATGCAATGAAGAGAATATAAACTTTTCGTTTCGTCATTTTGTATAAGAGTGAACATTTTGTTTGTGCAAAGTGGACAGAAGAGAACGGTTCGAGAAAATCCGAAAGCAGAATTGCCAATCTGCCGGAGGAAAGTTTGTGTAATTGTGGCATGGTCGAATGCGGGTAGAAAAGGTATACTAGTCCCATAAGCAAGAGAGATGCAAATGCAAAACTCATAATAAAACGCATGATGTTCATTTAGGGAGGATTCAAAAATGGCAAGTTTATCTTTACAGCACATTACAAAAAGATATCCGAACGGTTTTGAAGCAGTAAAAGACTTCAACCTGGAAATCGCTGACAAAGAGTTTATCATCTTCGTAGGACCATCTGGATGTGGTAAATCTACAACACTTCGTATGATCGCAGGTCTTGAGGAGATCTCCGATGGTACTCTGAAAATTGACGATAAAGTAGTAAACGATGTAGAGCCGAAAGACCGTGATATCGCAATGGTATTCCAGAACTACGCTCTGTATCCGCACATGACCGTATATGATAACATGGCATTCGGTCTGAAACTGAGAAAAGTTCCGAAAGATCAGATTGACAAACAGGTTAAAGAAGCAGCTAAAATCCTTGACCTGGAGAAACTGCTTGACCGTAAACCGAAAGCTCTTTCCGGTGGTCAGAGACAGCGTGTTGCTATGGGACGTGCCATCGTACGTGATCCTAAAGTATTCCTTATGGACGAGCCTCTGTCAAACCTGGATGCAAAACTTCGTGTACAGATGCGTACCGAGATTTCCAAACTGCATGAGAGACTGGGCGCTACCATCATCTACGTAACACATGACCAGACCGAGGCTATGACACTTGGTACCAGAATCGTTGTTATGAAAGACGGAGTTGTTCAGCAGGTAGATACCCCGCAGAACCTGTACAACGCACCGGGCAACCTGTTCGTTGCAGGATTCATCGGATCTCCGCAGATGAACTTCCTGGATGCAAAAGTAAAAGTTAACGGAAACGACGTTACTCTTACTGTTGGTAAATACAACATGAAACTGCCGGCTTCCAAAGCAAAAGCTGTCATCGACGGCGGATATGACGGAAAGACCGTTGTTATGGGTATCCGTCCTGAGAACGTACATGATTCTCAGATGTTCATCGAAACTTCCAAAGACAGCGTAGTTGAGTGCAAGATCAACGTATACGAGCTGTTAGGTGCAGAAGTTTACCTGTACTTCGATTGCGAAGGCTTCCCAATGACAGCCCGCGTAGATCCTCGTACAACTGCAAGAAGCGGTGATACCGTTAAATTTGCTCTGGATATGGAAAAGATCCACATCTTCGACAAAGAAACAGAGTTGACGATTACAAACTAATGTTTTAAAATAGTTATAACTAAAAATGACAGGGGGCTGTACGATTGTGCAGCTCCTTCTCTGTCTACCGGGAGAAACACTATGAATCATACAGCCGAATTAGAGAAAGCATTGACAGACCTCAGACATATTACCGGAATTTCTATGGAGATTCACGCAGAAACAGAAGAAGAAGTGACAAAAGCGCTGGAGCAGTTAAAGCTCCTTTCCTCCGCATACAAAGAAAAGTATAACAAGATTCATTTTCTTCAGAGCCTGATGACAGACAGCATCCCTACATATAATGTATATGACCGGGCCGCCCGTCTTCACATTGCTCCGGAAGAGCCGCGTATCCTTTATCTTC
>ENA-OPBM01001622-OPBM01001622.1-human-gut-metagenome-genome-assembly--contig:-NODE-1622-length-12724-cov-2.150525_pt1 | contig 12724 bp, 5 predicted proteins | sample MGYA00241069_ERZ501454 | MGnify/ENA primary metagenome ERZ501454 (study PRJEB25962, sample SAMEA2042625) | human gut metagenome | biome: human gut; feature: human-associated habitat; material: faeces... | reverse complement strand
GCGCCGAGATTGTGAGCACACGCTCCTTCTCGCGGGCGTTGAGCGAGGCTATGTATTTGTCGTACTTGTCCATCTCATAAAGCGTCTGCTCGTTTTTGACGGCATCAAACTTATTTGTGTCGAATATCGAGTCCTTTTCATGCTGATAACGCGCCCTGTATTGACTTGCAGCCTTGTAGTTGCTTACTGAGTCATAAAAGTCAGCATATTTTACAAGGACATCAAGATAGACATGCAATATGCCGTGCTTTACAGCCGTACTCTCGCACAAACGCAGGTATTTCAATGTTGAATCGCGATTGCCAAGACTCATATAGTTATTATACAGCTCTCTGTAAGCAGAACAAATGCATCGCGGCCCCATCTTGTTCTTAACAGCATAGTTCAACAATTCGTTGTACGTATTAATGGCTTCGGGATAGTTTTTCTCCGCCATGAGAATCATTCCGAAATTGAAAATACCCATGTAGCAGTTTTCCTTGTTGGCAGGATTTTTCACCTTCTCCGACATATTATAGTATTTTCTGGCAGAGGACATATCACCCCTCATAATGCTTACCTTCGTCATGTTGGCAAGAATCTTGTGTGCATTGGCCTTATCGCCGTATTTATGGCAATATTCATAACCTTTCTTGTAATACTCCAGACCATTGGCATAGTCGCCGAACACGCAGTATACGTTGGCTATGTTGTTATAGAAACGTCTTTTTTCACGTTTGCCCTTGCATGCGCTGCAAATGCGCAGTCCGCTGAAATAGGCAGAGAGAGCACCTGCGTAGTTGCCTTTCATATAGAGAATATTGCCTTTCTTCAGATATGCCATTGCGCATTGCTGCTTGTCTTTGTCGGAGAGTTTGTCGTTCATTCGGTTGCACGCCACCATGTAATACACCAGCGCCGTGTCAGAATGTCCGGCATTGAGATAATGCTCTGCCTTCTTCATTATATAGTCTATCGAGGCGTCAGATGTCTTTTTGACCAAAGTCATATAGTCTTTGGCCAGCACGCGGGCACCGGCGCATGAGGGCAGGAGCATCAGCAGCACAAGCAGAAGCGTGCGCAACGCCATGAAGCAAGAATTTAAAACAGAACGAGAGGCACCGGCCTTATCGTGTGCAGGTTCTGCCGTAGAGAGCTGCGAACCAAGGCACCGAGATATCTGTGATGCCGGATTATAGGATGAATTTATAATGCTTATGATGTTTTTCATTAGCCCTAAGATTTCTACGTTTATATTCAAGGCTTTCTTTGCAGAAAGCCAAAATATCAGCAAAGATAGTGAAAGGTGAGAGCAATACAAAATGAAAAACGTATTTTTTTATTTTTATTGCCGAACCGATGCCTATATTATCAAAAGATAGTGAAAGGCGAGAGCAATACATATTGCATGCCATAACTAAGACACACAAGCTAAATATGGCACAAAAAAAGGGCGCGGCTCTTACGAACGGCGCCCTTGGGCTATGGTATATTCATCTTAAAGTTGCCGCAAGCGGCGCTAAACGGGATGTTATTTCACCTCAATCTGACGTGCTGCAGGACATTCGGGCTTAGCCATCTTAGGCAGCGTTACGGTGAGCACGCCGTCGTTTACTCTGGCTGCGATAGCCTCCTTCATCAACAGATATAGGCCAGCTTGCTTTAGCCAAAGAGTCTTTATACAGTTCAAGGGAGTGATTGTAGGCGGCCAGTTCCTCTTCGGTAAAATACTCTGGGATGTCTGGCTTTTCGGTTTCTGAGGCTATTCGGGACAAATCCCGTCTTTTTGAATACAAAAGCCTTCTCAAGACCGTTGCTTGGGAAGGCTTTTTCTGTTAACATCTGAAATTAACTTGTCCAGGTTTTATGTATATGTAGTCTGTTGGTTGCTGACATCGTCAATTTCATTTGTTCATCATAAGTTATAACGTTTTTAAAGGCTATTAATCATGGAAACGTGTTATTTGATAATTATCTTTTTCACAACAGCTTTTCCACCCTTGCTTATTTTTAGAACATAAATACCTGGTGTTACGCCGTTAAGTGATATGGCGTTTGCAGCTGACTGTGATACGCAGATACCGTTTGTGTTAAAGATTTCTGCTTTGTCAAATTCACCGTTAATATTGATGTCCTTCGTTTCAGAATTGAACGATATGCTAAGGTCGTCGATAGTATATTGGCTGATGTCAGTGCTGCTGTCGAAGATGAAGGCTTCTGATGCGTCAGACACAGAACCGTCAGTATAATATGCCATTACGTAATAGCTGTCGCCATCCTTTGCGTCATTGTCGAAGTAGTGGGTCTGAAGTTTGTCGAGAACAGCTGTAGACAACAACTCTCCGTTGCGGAAGACGCTGTAGTATATGTTCTCTGTTTCTGATGGCTTCAGTTCCGGCTCGTCTGTCACGCAGCCGGTAATGTTCCAGCAGCAAGGTGATTTTTCGTTGTTTTCACCGTAAAATTCTGACACTTTTTGCCAAGTTGCTCCGTTGTCCTCAGAGAACAGGTCGCTCTTTCCTGCAATAAACTTGTCTGAAACGGCGTAGAGCAGAGGTATCTGTTCTGCATCATAGTCGTGTACCTTGATGCCTATTTTAAGCTCTTTGCTTCCGTCAATGAGCAGAGGCTCGTCAAGTGCTGTCGTAAAGTATTCATTGTATGGCAGATCTTCTATTTCTTGCTCTCTTACAAGCTTGCCGTCTTCAAATACAACGATTGCGGCGTGTATGCCTTTGTTTACTTCATACCAGTCGTAGAAATTGATGATGGTTGTTACTCCGGTCAGATACTTTCCTTTGTATGGTGCCAGGTCGTCTTTGTCGAAGGCGTTGGCTCCGATTACTTCTTTTCCTTCGTTGCCGAGCGTAAACATGCTTTCAACCACGCTGTTGATATGGTTCAGCTGATAAGCACCGAAATTGTTCTTCCATATAAGTGAAAGCGGTGTGTCGCTGCTGTTCTTGCAGCCTGTGAGTCCTTCTGGAGCGTCTTTCTTTACTTCGTTGCCCGTTGTTATTTTCACGTTCTCAATATCCACGTAATATAATGACTTACCTTGGCCGTGGCTGTGGAAACGGATAGAGAATATCTTGCCTGCAACCTCTTTTGATATGTCCACGTTTATCATGTTCCATTTGTGCTGCGGGTTTAATTCTGCAATCGACCAGTCGCCTACAGATTTCCATGTGTCGCCGTTGTCTGTTGTCACTTCGAGGCTTATCGAGTCGTTGTCAAGAGCTTGGTCTTCAATGTTGATGAATCCGTAGATATTGGCAAATGAAACATTCACTGATTCTTCGTTGGTGGCGTCCATAGGTCTTGATACAAGACTTGATGAGTGGGGCTTGGCGCTGCTTACGTATATAGCGGCGCATGTTGTCTGAAGCAGTCCGTAGCCGTCCAAAATCCATTTAGTGTCTTCGCCTTCGCCATAGTCAGCCTCAGTAGTCCAATAGTTTGTTTCGAGTGAGCCTGAGTCGAAGTCGTCAAAGAATGGCAGGGCGTAAGTGTCGGGAACAGATGCTTTAAAAGGAACTGATTTTTGTGAAAGCATTGTGCCTCCGTCAGCCTTTGTCATAACAGCCTCTACAGTATATTCTGGGTGTCCGTATATGTCTTTGTCTCTGAAAGACATTTCCTGCTCTGTTGCTTCTATATTGCCTATAAGTTCACCGTCGCGGTATATGTTATATGATTTCAGTGTAAGAGTCTTATATTCAGTTTCGTCTTTTGTCCACGACAGCTTTGCCTCTTTCAGTGCGTCAGACTTTGCATTGAGTCCGGTTGGGGTCAATGGTATTTCAGTGTTGCTGATGTCATCCACGTTCAACACCCAGAATTTAGGTGTCTGCTGGAGGAATGTGTTGTAGATATCTGCATTTCCTGCAATAGTCTGGCCGTCAGCAGAGATGAATGATGGTATTGACAGTGTTTCCTCATCGAAAGTGAAATCAATGTCAGAATTTACTCCCTCAGCTGCTATTGTCATGTAATAGCTGAAGTCGTAGATTGCATTACGCTCGTATGAATACCAGAAAGGATGTGTGTAAGGCATCGGACCTAAGATGGGGTTGCCATAGTCGTATGCTCCGGCAACGTTTCCATTGTTGTCAATGCTTGCATAGCTGAAGTTGTTCCAGTTGTCATATTCACCAAAAGAAGGCAAAGGTCTGCATTCTTTTGTTTCTGTGTTGTATATATAAGTCTTGAACGTGTTGCTTTCGCTGAAAATAACGAATTTTCCATTCGGGCTTACATCAATAAGATTCATTACGCATAAATAACGGAATTCTATGCCCAGGTCTTCGTGCGTCAGGACGGTTATCTTGTCGTCATCCCAGATGCACAGATAAGTGCCTTTGTCGTCATCTTCATTGGATGTTATGATGCCGAATATTTTTCCGTCTGATGATATTTTCATCGCGTATCCGTTTTTCATATTTTCGGGTACGGTAAGGAATTCTATCACGTATTTACCTTCGCTGTTCTTGACCCACTTACACGGAGTAATAAAAGCGCCTGAACCGGTATTGAAATTTCCTACCACAATGTTGCCGTCTTCAGAAATGTCTTGGCTGAAGGCGCCTTCGGCAGAACTTGAAATGGTGGAAATGTCAAAGTCGCCATACTCTAATAAAGTGCGTTTTCCGTTTTCCCATATAGCGGCAGAAATCGGGTTCTCCTCAGAAGCCAGCTTAATGTCTGTGTTGATGACGTCTCCGCAAATAATACCATTGTTGCTTACGGCCTTAAACCTGCCACACTTTGTGAAGTCGCTCGGGTCAGCCTCTGTGATCCATGAAAGCGTTCCGTCTTTTGTGTTGTAAATGAAGCTTTCCATGTTCATTCCGTTTATGGAATGCTCAGTGGCTAATGACGTCCCGACAAAGTATTGGCCGTTGGATGATATTCCACATCCGCTGATGTTTTCGCCAAGGATCTTGAATCCTTTCTCTGCATCGGCATTATTCGGTAATGCCGTAAAAGCAGCCATTAGAAAAATGAAGATCTTTTTCATAAGCAAAAAGGTTTAAAGTTTTTAAAACAATTATTTCACACAAATATTCATCGTCCGATTTACGTCTGCCAGAAAACAGAACAAATATCTTCAAGAAAGCATTATGTCCGGCAGACTTTTCTCACTTGCAAATGTATGCATTGCTTTAAACAAATGCAAACCGAAGATATCCAACTTTCTGAAAATCGGTGATAATAAATAATAAGAAGTCTGATTATATTTACAATCAGACTTCAATTTTCAGGAAATAATCTTAAATGGCATAAAAACCTTACACGCAAGTATCAAACAGACTCTTTCAGTTTGTCTCTATACATGGAAGGTGTTATTCCAACAATCTTGCGAAAAAGTTCAACAAATGTTGTGTACGACTTAAACCCTACGCTCTCCGCTATGGCGTTCAACGTATAAGAACCATAGCCTGCTGTGTCGGACATACGCAGACAAGCAAGATGGATGCGGTAATCGTTAACATAATTCTTGAAACTTTTATGGAACGTGTCGTGTATTACAAGCGAAACATACTTGTTGTTAGAGCCCACTAAAACGGCAACAACCAGTATATATATTTTCCTGTATACCGCCAGATTCCTTCCCATACTGAGGGAAAGCTCATCACCGATAAGCATGAGGTCAAGAATTCTTCTCTGTCCCATAAAGAAAATACTTCCTGCCGCAATAATGCCTGCCAAGATCCCGATATCCGTCCAGCTGTCTGCCATAATATTTCCCATCAGCCAAAACTGGACCGACTTTGTTTTATGAGTATCCGCCATAGCCTGGATAATAAAACTAAGTGCCGCGGAGCAGAGAGCATTCATGGCAAAGCCCACAAGAAGCAGTGTCAGGCTGTCCCCTTTTCCCGCCGCAGAAGCAACAAAAAGGATAGCTAAAGAAATTCCCACAGCCCCCAAGAAGGCGCACATACTTACACCATGTACCCCCAAGTAAGCATCGGCGCCCAGCGCCATGGCAATGACCGCACCAAGCCCAGCCCCTGAGGATATGCCCAGCAGATAAGGATCGGCCAAAGGGTTCCTCATGACAGCCTGCATGACGGTCCCGCAAAGAGCAAGTCCCCATCCAACAGCAAAAGCAAGGACAAAATGGGGAAGGCGTAAGTACTGTACTACATCGGAAGAAATACTCCCGCTCTCAACACCAAGGACTGCCTGCCATGTATAGACCAGCGCTTCCCCCGGCGTAATTTCCACCGTTCCCCAGCTAAGCGACAGAAACGACAGTGCAAGAAACACAATCGACCACCCTGCTGTGCGGAGCTTCCCTTTCATCGTTTGTCTCCTCTTTCATAAATAATAGCAGGACGGCCGTCCGCTCTCATAAGAATTTCCGCATTCACATGGTAAAGAGCCTTTATGTTCTCTTTTGTAAGAACTTCCTGTGGAGTTCCTTGCGCTATTATTTTTCCATTTTGCAGTGCCACGATATGGTCACAGTACATGGCAGCAATATTCAAATCATGGATAGCGGCAATGACTGTCATATTTCTTGATGTAATCAAGTCCATGATCTGCAGCTGGTAGGTTATATCCAAATGGTTGGTCGGTTCATCAAGAATCAGACAGGACGTTTCCTGGGTCAAAGCCCGTGCCAGCATGACACGCTGCTGCTCGCCGCCGGAAAGTTGTATGAAACTGAGGCTGCCCATGTCAGCCACGCCGGTCTCTTCCATGGATCTTTCGGCTATGGCAATGTCTTCCGCATTATCCCCTTCCGCAATGCCTTTGTATGGAGTACGCCCCATAAGGACGACATCTTCCACGCTCAAATCAAAACCCGTTCCATGATGCTGTGCCAAGACAGCGATTTGTTTCGCGCTTTCTTTATAAGAAAGCTTCTGTATATTTTTCTCTCCCACAAAAATCTGTCCTGCCGAGGGTCTCATAACGCGATAGATACATTTCAGCAGTGTACTCTTTCCGCTCCCATTCGGCCCGATTAAGCCGGTCAATTGATCGGATGGAAAAGAAATATCCACATCTTCCAATACCTTTTTATTTCCATATCCCGCAAAAAGATGGCGGACACAGATATTCATGACGGCTCCTTTCCAAAGTTATAGGATTTCCAGACTTGCATATAGATAAAAAGCGGCGCGCCAATCAGTCCCAAAGTGACCCCCAGGGGTACATCAGCTCCCGTGACAAGGACCCGTCCAAGAATATCCGCCCACACCGTGAGAATACCTCCGCATAAAACAGCTAAGGGCACCAGCTTTTTATGATCTGCCCCTATAAAGGATCTCACGAAATGGGGAACCACCAGCCCGACAAAGCCGATGAGCCCCGCCTCCATGACGATACATCCCACCAAAAGTGCATTGACTAGTATATACAGCCGAAAGAAGGGCATCAGGTCCCTGCCCAAGGGCAATGTCCCTTCCCTTCCGAGAAGCATCAGATTGAGTATCCGCGACTGCCGGAGGAAAAAAGCGGATACGGCCATGACAATCATTAAAAGAAAAACGGCGTGATCCGTCTTGGCAAAAGCAACACTTCCCATCATCCAGTACAGCGTCACATCTATGCCGGAAGACGCCGCGCCCGAATAAATAATCACGCCCGTAATCCCGCTGCAGACAGCGCCAAGCGCCACTCCTGCGATAAGAATATAAGACGTACCGCTTTTCTTTCCAATAACCCCTGCAAGTATGATAGACATCAACAAAGCGCCTGCAAAAGCACCCAGCCCGACACCACCTGCGCCCCAAGCCGAGCCGATTCCCAAAAACACGGCGGCAACAGCACCCAGTGAGGCTCCTGAAGAGATACCCATAATGTAAGGACTTGCCATCGGATTTCTGAACATCGCCTGCATAACGACACCGGAAAGTGCAAGTCCCATCCCTGCGGCTGCCGAGAGGATGATCCGGGGCAATCGGAGATCACGGACTATATCTGCTGCCGCTCCGTCACATCCTGCCAGCGCGCCAAGCACTTCGGGAAAAGACAACGGAATATATCCGAGCATCAATCCTGCAAGGCATGAAAAAAGCAGTACAGAAACGGCAATCACCGCCAGTCCGCTGACGGACAGATATTTTCTGTACTGCATACGATTCTCCTTATTCCCAAAACAACTGACACCCAAGTATTAATTCCTTCAAAAGAAATTCAGGCCGTTCCGCCTCTGCACATTTTACAAATGAAGAGTGGCGGAGAGCATGAACGTACGAGGCGTACCGAGTACGACAGTACTGTTCCCCGCGCGGGCACTCCAATAATCTTTCCCAAATACGTTATAAAGCATCGCCTTAAAAGTAATCGGCGTATTGCGGACATCGCCCTCATACGTTGCGCCCAGATCGAAAAGAACATGAGACGGTACTTTGTACTTTTCATTGATAATCCAGGATGATCCCTGATAAGTCGCCCGTCCAAGAATATTCAGCCGTTCTGTCGGCTTATAAATGAGAGCCGCCGTACCGGACCATTTCGGCACTCCGTTTGCTTTCTTTCCCGTCCCTGCCTGTTTAGCATCAACATAAGCAATGCCGCCGATTAAATCAAGCTTCCTGCCAAGCGCACCGGAGAAAGCATATTCAAAGCCTTTATTCTTCTGTTTGCCGAAAATACCGTAATAATTATCTTCTGTCCTTCCGAAGTTGGGCTGTTCGATCTTAAAGAAGCTTAAAGTATGGAGCATATCCCCCACTTTATATTTAAAACCGAATTCATTCTGTTTTGTCTTGCCGGGATCCAATGTTTCTCCGGAGTTTTTATATCCGGCGCCCACAACACGGCCGATCATAAAATCTTCAGCATGACTGGCGTATACAGAGAAATTGTCAGAAATTTTATAATTCAGGCCAAATGTAGGATTTACGCCATGATATTTTTTATTCTCCCCATTCTTCTTGATTTGTTTTGCATGATGCCCATGAAGTCCGACAATCATATTTAATCTGTCATTAAACATGGAAATATCATCCGATATATGCCATCCCGTAACAAACTGGGAAGAACTCCACGGCGCACTTCCTTGTTCATGAGGATACATATAATACTGTGAATCATCCATATATCCGGTATACATATTCCCGCGCAGAAGGATTTCACCGTTATTGCCCCACTTCTTATTCGTTCCGCCATAGTTGTCATACATCATCCGATCCGCGCTTAATACATAGTTATGCTTTGTCAAGCCCAGATTAAACTTACCTTTGATGCCGCCGCCAAAATACTTCGTTGTTACTGCCAGCGGATAGTTTTCCGGATGAACAGTATAATCCCCGTTCGCATTTTGAAGACGCGGCGTGCCATACTGGTAGCCATACCAGTCTTCGCGATGATATCCTGCATTAAAGAATGCCGTGGTATGATCACTTAATATCTGTTCATGATTCAATGTGGCAATCCAGTTATCATATTCATTATTCGTCCACTCCGGCAAGTAGCTGCGTCCGTTATCAGGCGCCTTGGGCAGGCGGCTTCCCTTAGGCTGATTATATTCATTGAAATTCCAGGTAAACTGCGCCCCTTTCTGATCTGCATAATTATATCCGATAAGCAGATTTGTCTTGCTCTTTTTTGTTTTCTGATCAATATTCACGAAGAAATCCCGCTGCGTCAGCTTGTCTCCGTCAATTGCCGTTTCTCCCTGTATATTATCCGCCATGACACGGATACCCCAGCGCTGATTATGTCCGAGTCGGGTACCGAAATCAACAGCTTCTTTAAATGATTTCCCGCCCTGATAAGCCAAAGTCAGATCGAGGTTCGGTTCCGCCTGCGCCTTTTTGGAAGTAAACAGAATAGTACCCCCTAAGTTTTCACGGTTCGGCGTCCCTACAATACCAAGATTCGGACCGGCTATTACTGTTGCCTTATCAATATAAATATCGGCAGCGTGCTGCTGGTCAAGCATCCCCTGTATACCGTTCAAATACATATTATGCCCGTTCAGGTTAAAACCGCGGATAGAAACATCATTGTAAAGATTACTCGAAGCATCTCTCACGGCAGGATTCAAGGTAAGCATGTCTGTCGGTCCTTTTTCAGGGCTTCCGAAATAATCCAAATCTTTCCGCGTCAATGTCATGCTGTTAAAAGGTGTCTCCAAGGCATCCTTTTCTCCTAAGAGCCCTACATTCTGGACCTGGTCCGCTACAACCCCCAATGGTTTAATAACACTTTCATTTCCATTTTGACGATAACGGTCCGCTTCCACGACTACTTCATCCAGCTGGCTTACCTCCGCCATAATTGGCACATTTGCCCCGGATACCATCATGATTGCCGCAAGCGCTGCAAGAATCTTTCCCTTTTTCATCTTTTCCTCCTCAGACAGAACAACTAATTGTGCTTTTCTGCTGCTCTATAAGGTCTCTGCGGCGCGATAAAAAATGTATCCCTGTTTCCATTTCCACCGCGCCCTGCGTGTATGAACCCGACGGCATCCACAAAGCAGCATGAAGCATTAATAATTACATACTACTACTTTAATTATAGTTAATCAATTTTGTATTTATTTTCATGAAATATTTTTGTAATTGATTTTATTTCAAATATAAACTGCACAAATTAAAAAGGAACCATACTTTATCTATAAGATGGTATCGTTCCTTTTGGTTTTATTAAATTTACTCACCCGGATAAAATCAGAATTCGAAGCGGGCGGAGAGCATGAATGTCCTCGGCATGGATAATCCGAAAGTGGTGGAACTCCCTCTTCCCATCCAGTAATCTTTATTTGCCACATTGTAGCACATGGCGCTTAAAGAAACGGGGATCCCGCCCAAATGTGTTTTGTAATTCACACCCAGGTCAAAGGTGGTGTAAGACGGAATTTTTGTTTTTCCTGACGGTGCATTGGAATTATCAATGTAGGCAGCGTCATTCCAGACGACTCTCCCTATGATTCCCAGGCTGTCGTTCGGTTCGTAAACGAGTCCCAGCACACCGCTCCAGTCTGCCACGCCGTTAACGAAGCGTCCGTCGTTTTTCCCGCCCTGCGTTTTATCCCGCTTGGCGTCAATATACATCAGCCCGCCGGTCACTGTCCATTTCGGTGCCAATCTCCCATTGACTGTCCATTCCACGCCTTTGAACTTGTCTCTCCCGTCAGCAGCGCGGCGGTACTTACCGCCTCCCACATCTATATCAATGACATTTTCCTGATCGATATAGAAATAGCTCAAAGTGGTGAGAAGTCCGCCGTATTTATACTTCACACCGATTTCTTTCTGCCTGCTCACAGACGGCGCCAAAGTCTCTCCCTGGTTGACATACTTGCTGTCATTGGAAACGACACCGCCCCTGGAAAGACTTTCCGTCTGTCCCGCATAAAAAGAAAGATGATCGTTTGCTTTGTAGGTAATTCCGAAAGTCGGGAGCCAGTCATCATTCCGTATGAGCTGCCCTTTGATCTCATTTCTGAAATGTTCGTGTTTTCTGGAAACTGCCAAAAGGACATCCCATTTCCCGTAGGTAAGAGAATCGGCCAGTGTAATGCCTGTATTGATTTCCGACCAGGAAAGTTTTGCTTTCCGGAGCTGAGGGATATAGAAACTGTTTGTATAGGCCGTACCGTCATAAAGATTGCCTAGAATATTCCCTTTCACGCTGTTATTTGTGTCATTCCAATATTTAGCGCCGGAGCGGTCAAAGGCAAGGGACATATGATGTTCCACTGCACCGGTATGAAATTTTCCTTTGATTCCTGTCTGGAAATAAGAATTCGTTCCTATTTCATTCTGTGCATTGGACACATTGCTGCTCATGAAATTCCCCTTTTCGTCAAACTTCAGGGCCGAACTGGAATTATACTTATTTCCGCTTCTGCGGTTGACGCCCCAGTTCACGAACCAGCTCCAGTTATCGCTGAGTTCTTTTTCGTGATTCACAGTAAGAAGCCAGCCGTGCATCCACTTCGTAGTACCGTCAAAATCATAATCCGTATTGGAATCCGGTGCGGAGGGAAGGACATCGGATCTGCCGCCATAGGTGAACCAGCGCTGCCCTTTATTCACACGGAGATCGAAGGACCCTGCAAAAATATTCGTAACGGATGTTTCCCCTTTGCGGTCAAGGTTGATGAAAATATTTTTTTCCTCTTTTTCCGCATGGCGGAGCGCCAGATCGCCATCCATGTATTCACCCATGACACGGACACCCCATTCGCCATTGGCGCCTGTCCTGCGGCTTACATCAATAAACTCGCCAAGGTTGCTTCTTCCCGAAAAGGTTTGCGTATAGTTGAAAACAGGAGTCTGCCCCGCTTTTTTTGTAACAATATTGATGGTTCCCGGAGCAGGCGTGGCTCCACTGTTGGTTCCATTATTCGACATGCTGACTCCATTGACGCCGGCATTCGGTCCCGAAGTAATATCCATTCTTTCGATGATGTGATTCGGCGGGCCGTTGAACTGGTAAAACAGGCTGGGGATCCCGTTCAGCATCATATGGTTTCCGTTCATATTGATTCCGCGCATGGAAAAATCCGTATACATGGGAGACGAAGTGCTGGAACGGATAGAAGGATTATTCTGGAGCACATTGGCCAGCGGCTGGGACGGATCACTGAACGTTTCCAGTGTTTTTTCAGTCATACTCATTTCGGAGTAAGGAATATCCATAACGCTTTTATTTCCCAAAATCCCTAATTTGGCAGTCTGATTTACAAGCCCGCCCGGAAGCGCCGCCACAATCCCTTCTCTGTCTGCCGTGACGGTAACTTCGTCCATTTCATACACGGCACCTGCAG
>ENA-OPBM01001616-OPBM01001616.1-human-gut-metagenome-genome-assembly--contig:-NODE-1616-length-12751-cov-2.784105_pt1 | contig 12751 bp, 9 predicted proteins | sample MGYA00241069_ERZ501454 | MGnify/ENA primary metagenome ERZ501454 (study PRJEB25962, sample SAMEA2042625) | human gut metagenome | biome: human gut; feature: human-associated habitat; material: faeces... | reverse complement strand
GGGAGGTGAGGGGGTGTGGGGTGGTTTCGGGCCATCTCTGTAGGAGGCGGCGTTCTCGACGCCCCGCGGAGGGGTCAAGACCCCTCCCTACGGTGTGGGGTGAGACGGGGTGGCAAAGCAGTAACGGGCGGCGGCGGAAAGTGCGCAGGCCGGGCATGCCCGGCCCCTACGGGGGGGTGGAAGGGTGAGCGGGTGCTGGTGGAGGTGGAAGTCGGAGAGTTGACGGGACATTGCTGCGTTTATTGCCGCATACGCAGTAAAATCTCCTTGCGTATCCTCTGCAAAAGCCGTATACTACTATTATAATAGTATATTAGGTGGAATAGCCATGATGAAGATTTACCGCACACAGGATAAGCAGCTGACGCGCGTTGACGATATGAACGAAGGGGCCTGGATCTGCCTGACCAACCCCACCGACGACGAGGTCCGCCGGGTAGCGGCAACGCTGGACATCGAGCCCGCGGACATCGTGGCCGCGACGGACCCCGAGGAATCGGCGCGTATCAGCCTGGAGGACGGCTATACGGTCATCATCGTGGACATCCCCGTCAAGGTGGACGGTGCCGGCGAGGGCATCTATACGACTATCCCCTTGGGCATTCTGCTGACGCAGGAGCTGATCGTCACGGTCTGCTCCACCGATACCGCCGTTATCGGGGATTTTGCCGCCTGCCCGGTCAAGGGGTTCTCGACCCGCAAGAAAATGCGGTTCGTCTACCAGCTGCTCTACCGCGCGGCCACGATGTACCAGCAGGAGCTGCGCCTGATTGACCGCCGCCGCCAGGCCATTGAGAAAAATCTGGCCGGTGAGCTGAAGGACAGCGACCTGATGGAGCTGCACGGCCTGGAATCGACGCTGGTCTACTTTGCCACGAGTCTGCGCGCCAACGCTACGGTGCTGGACCGCCTGACCCGCTATAAGCGGCTGGAGCAGTACCCCGATGACCGCGAGCTGCTCGACGACGTCATCGTTGAGATCCGTCAGGCCATCGAGATGACCAGCATCTACCGCGACGATATAAAGGGCACGCGGGAGCTGTTCAGCTCAATTCTGGACAACCGCCTGAACAACGCCATGAAGTACCTGACCAGCATCACCCTGCTGATGGCCGTGCCCACCGTCATCAGCGGTCTGTATGGCATGAATGTGCAGTCCGACGGCATGCCCTTTGCCAACACCACCGCCGGGTTCGCCATTGTGCTGGGCCTGACGCTGGCGCTCTGCGTGTTTTCGGCGTGGGTATTGCACAAGAAGCACATGTTGTGAGCTATACCGGGCGAGCAATGCCCGCCCCTACATAAAGTCTGCCCCGTCGGCAGACTTTTTCTGTAACATCCGCAAAAAAATTCCTACCTTATATAATAAAGGAGGCTGAAATCATGGAGGACGCCGCAATCGTGGCCCTGTACTGGGCGCGGGACGAGCAGGCGCTGGCCGAGACGGCGGCGAAATTCGGCGCGTACTGCCGCAAGATCGCCGACAACATTCTGCACAGCGCCCACGACGCCGAGGAATGCGAGAACGACACCTGGCTGGCCGCCTGGAACAGCATGCCCACCAACCGACCTGCGCGGCTGGCTCCGTATCTGGGGCGCATCACGCGGAATCTCGCGCTGGACCGCTTTGACCGGGAGGCGGCGCAGAAGCGCGGCAGCGGGCAGACCTGTGCGCCGCTGGACGAGCTGGCCGAATGCGTCGCCGCGCCGGGCAGCGTGGAGGACAGCTTTGACGCTGCCGAGACCGGGCGGCTCATCAGCGCGTTTCTGCGCACGCTGCCGGAGGAAACGCGCAGCATATTTTTGCGCCGGTACTGGTACTGCGACGCGACGGCGGACATTGCCGCGCGGTACGGCCTGACCGAGAGCAAGGTGCGGGTGACGCTGCACCGCACGCGCGGCAAGCTGGCCGCCTACTTACAGGAAAGGGGTGCTGCACTGTGACAGAACGCGAATTATTTGAGGCCATCGGCCATGTGGACGACGACCTGATCCTGGCCGCCGACGCCCCGGTGAAAAAACGCCGCCGGGTGGTGCATCTGCACTGGCAGCAGGTCGTGTCTGTGGCCGCGTGCGCCTGTATAGTTTTGGGCGGCGCAGCCGTGTGGCGGAGCGGCGCGCTGCGCAAGAGCAGCATAGCCAGTGAAGCCGCCATGGCCGCCGACGTCCCGGAGGCCGCTGCCGAGACCGCCCCCGCGCCGGACATGCCGATGCTGGATGACGCCGCGCCCCAGGCAGCGGACGCCGACGAGGGAGCTGCTGTCGAAAAGGACAGCGCCGCTTCCGGCATCGCTCTGGGCCTGGCGCAGTGCGTACAGATCGACGGCGTACTGTATTTTGATACGGGCAGCGCAGTGGACAGCCCCCCGGACCGCGGGGCTGACGGGGTCATTGAGACAAGCGTTGACCGGGACGCCTTCCCGGAGACGGACGGGTGCTCGAACTTTGGCACCGGGTATTCCTACTGGGTGACCGGGGACGGCGTTGTCATCGTGGAGATAGACGGGGAATATTGCGAGTTTGAGGCGAATTGAGGGTTCTACTCGCCTTCCCCTTTGGGGGAAGGTGGCCCCGCAGGGCCGGATGAGGGGCGCGTGTACCGTGGCGCCCCGATAGCGGACGGCAACGGCAAGGCAGCCCCTCATCAGTCAGCGGTCGGGGCCGCTGACAGCTTCCCCCTCGGGGGAAGCCATGCTCATACAAAGTACAAATGACCCATGAGAGGCAGCCACCGTCTCCATGGGTCATTTTTTGTCTTTTTCCCGTTCCTTCGCAGCGCTCAACGCCTCGGGCTTGCGGGTGTCGGGGCTTAACAGCGTTGCCCGTGTCACCGCCGCGCCGCCGAATTTACGGCGCAGGGCATCGGCGGCGCGGTCCAGCTTCTCCTGCTTGTCGATGCGGGCGGCATCGGTGAAAAGGTCCATCTGCTCAAAGTTGTCCTCGCCGGTCTTTTCGGCGCTGACACCCACCAGCCGCACGGGGCGCTGCGGCCACATCTGGCGCATCAGCTCGATTGCCACATGGTAGAGGCGGTCCGTGGAGTTCGTCGGGTTGGGCAGCGTCGTCTGGTGGCTCGTGCGGCGGAAGGCGTTGTCCACCAGCTGTACCGTGACGACACGGGCCGTCTTGCCGTCGGCGCGCAGACGCCGCCCGACGGAATCGCAGAGTGCCAGCATCGTGGCGTCGGCGTCCTCGGGGCGGGCCAGGTCCCTGGGCATCGTTACGCTGTTGCCGTAGCTGTTGTCGCGGGTGCGCTGCTTGGTCACGGAGTCGGCCTCGCGGCCATTGGCGTAGTTCCACAGCGTATCGCCGCGGCTGCCGAACAGCTTGACCGCCGTATCCCGCTCAAGCCGGGCCAAATCCCCTATGGTGTAGATGCCGCAGCTGTTCAGGCGCTTGGCCGCGCTGGGGCCGACGCCGAACAGGTCGCCCACCGGCAGCGGCCACATCTTGGTCTCGACCTCGTATTTATATAAGGTATGCACCCTGTCGGGCTTTTCAAAGTCGGAGGCCATCTTGGCCAGCAGGCGGTTGGGCGCAATGCCGACGTTGACCGTGAAGCCCAGCTCCCGGCGCACGCGGCGGCGGATCGTGTGCGCGGCGGTCAGCGGCGGGCCGAACAGTGCCTCGGTGCCGGTCATGTCGAGAAACGCCTCGTCGATGCTGTATTGTTCAACATCCGGGGTATAATCGTTCAAAATTTGAATCAGTGCCTTGCTGTTTTTTACATAAAAATCAAAGTCCGGCGGCACGACGGTCAGCCCCGGGCACTTGACGCGGGCGGCAAAGAGGCTCTCCCCCGTCTGGATGCCGAATTTTTTCGCCGGGGTGCTTTTTGCCAGCACAACGCCGTGGCGCTTGGCCTCATCGCCGCCGACGACGGCGGGGATCGTGCGCATATCGACAGTGCTGCCGCCTTGCAGCGCCTTGAGCGCCGACCAGGACAAAAACGCCGAGTTGACGTCCACATGGAAGTAGATTTTGGGCATGGGGACCTCCTTTCCGCCCTTGCCTTCCCCCTCGGGGGAAGGTGGCCCCGCAGGGCCGGATGAGGGCAAAGCCCGCCATAGATGCTCGGCCGGGGATTTCCGCCCTGTAGGGGCCGGAGATGTCCGGCCCGCGGCTTTTCCATGGACTACCGCCCGCCCTGCACCTCCGGGCCGGGCATGCCCGGCCCCTACAAAGCCGTTCAACGGCAAATGGGCAATCGCGGCAAGCCCCGGGGATTTTTTTAATTATATCTTTTTAATTATACCACAAAAACCCGCACTTGCATATCATCCCCAAACGTGCTATAATGTATGTATATTTATACAAATAAACCGTATATTTAAAAGGAGCTTTACTATGGACCTCGTAGGGCATGATTTTTTGACGCTGTTGGACTTTACCCCCGCGGAAATCGGTTATCTGCTGGATCTAGCAGCCGAGCTGAAGGCCAAGAAAAGGGCGGGCATCCCGCACGACACGCTGCGCGGCAAAAATGTGGCGCTGATCTTTGAGAAAACCTCCACCCGCACCCGCTGCTCGTTCGAGGTCGCCGCGCACGACCTTGGCATGGGCACGACCTATCTGGACCCCACGGGCAGCCAGATCGGCAAGAAAGAGTCCATCGCGGATACCGCGCAGGTGCTGTCCGGCATGTTTGAGGGCATCGAGTACCGCGGCTACGGTCAGGCCATCGTTGAGGAGCTGGCCAAATACGCCAGCGTGCCCGTCTGGAACGGCCTGACGAACGAGTACCATCCCACCCAGATCCTGGCCGATTTTTTAACGCTGCGTGAGCATTTCGGCAAGCTGCAGGGGCTGAAATTCGCCTACATGGGCGACGCCCGCTACAACATGGGCAACAGCCTGATGATCGGCTGCGCCAAGATGGGCCTGCATTTTGTGGCCTGTGCCCCCAAAGCCTACTGGCCGGACCCCGCGCTGGTGGAAAAGTGCAAAGAGGTCGCCCGCGTCAGCGGCGGCAGCATCACGCTGAGCGAGGACACCGACGCTGTGGCCGGTGCGGATGTCGTCTACACCGACGTCTGGGTCAGCATGGGTGAGCCTGTCGAGGTCTGGGAGGAGCGCATCAACGCCCTGTCCCCCTATCAGGTCAACGCCGAGCTGATGGCGAAGGCCAAGGACCCCGCCGTGTTCATGCACTGCCTGCCCGCCTACCACGACCACAAGACCGCCGTCGGCAGGGAGATGGGCGAAAAGTTTGACCGCGACGCCATGGAAGTGACCGACGAGGTCTTTAACGGCCCGCAGTCCATCGTGTTCCAGGAGGCCGAGAACCGCATGCACACGATCAAGGCGGTCATGGCGGCAACGCTGGGGGCGTGAGTGCGCACGCGCAAATAAAAAATAATAAATAAGAAATAATAAATGTGGTGGAGTTTTCGCCCGAGGGCGAAAACAAAAAAGCCGTCGGAATGTGTCGGTCAATTTTGTTTTCGTCCCGCAAGGGCGAAAACTCCACCTTTTTTCTTATTTATTATTTTTTATTTATTATTTAAAAAAGGCGCACCCTTTCGGATGTGCCTCGAGCTTAAAGGAAATTACTCCTCAATATACCCGTACTGCAGGTACCAGTAGCCGTAGGGGCTGTGCCAGGTGCCCTTCAGAGAGGGGCTCTGCAGCCAGAAGTCGGTGTAGTAAGCAACGGGGATCGCAGCGGCATCCTTCATCAGGATGTCCTCGGCCTCGTGCAGCTTCTGGAAGTGGACGCTCTTATCGGCGACCTTGGAGGCGTCGATGGCGGCATCGAACTCGGGGTTGGCGTACTTGCCGTCGTTGTTGCCGTTGTTGGTGGTGAACAGCTCCAGCATGTTGGAGGGGTCGTTGTAGTCCATGACCCAGCCGTTACGGCTGACATCGTAGTCACCGGCGCGGCGCATCGGCAGGAAGCTGGCCCACTCGACCTTGTTGATGTTGACGGTGATGCCCAGCTCGCCCCAGGCCTGCTGGACGTACTCAGCAACGGGGATGTGGTAGCCGGCGTCGTTGGCGCTGTACTCGATGGTGGGGAAGCCCTCGCCGTTCGGGTAACCGGCCTCGGCCATCAGCTGCTTGGCCTCCTCGAGGTTGGCGTCGTAGTCGTCGCTGATGTAGCGCTCGCCGCCGTTGGCGTTGTCGTAGAACATGCCGTTCTCATCGACGATGCCGGGGCCGACGAAGTTGTAAGCGGGCTCGTAGGTGCCCTGCATGATGGTGTTGGCAACGTAGTCACGGTCAATGGCCAGGCTCAGAGCCTTGCGGACCTTGGCATCCGTGAACGGCTCCTTCTGGTCGTTCAGGGAGATGTAGTAGGTGCCCAGGATGGTGTCAACGTAGAAGTCGCCGCCGTCCTCAGCCTTGGTCAGGCTGGGGATCTCATCGGTGGGGACGTCCTTGATGAGCTGTGCCTCACCGCTGTTGTAGGCGGCGTAAGCAGCGCTGGAGTCCTCGAGCAGGAGCAGGGTGATGGTGTCGGAAACGATCTTGGAGGAATCCCAGCCGCCTTTATAGTTCGGGTTCTTGGACAGAACAATACGCTCGGAGGGGACCCAATCGGTGATCATGTAGGGGCCGTTGCAGACGAAGGTGTCAGGCTGCGTGCACCAGGCATCGCCGTTGGCCTCAACAGTAGCCTGCTGCACGGGGCTCATAGCCGCGAAGGCGCAGAGCTTATCGAAGTAGGAGCAGGGATAGGCCAGCTGGACGGTCAGGGTCTTGCCATCCTCGCTGGCGTGAACGTTCAGGGTGTCCCAGTCGGGATCAGTGGTGGTGTTGCCGTCCGCATCGGGGTTGCCGATGGCATCCTCGTAGCCGTCGATCATGCCGACAACCGTCTCGGCGTAGGGGGCGGCGGTGTCGGGGCAGGCCAGACGCTTGAAGGAGTACTCAAAGTCCTTCGCAGTCAGGTCGGAGCCGTCGCTCCACTTCAGGCCGTCCTTCATGGTGAAGGTCCAAGTCAGGCCGTCCTCGGAGACCTCGGGCAGATCTGCCTGGCCGGGAACAACCTCGTTGTTCTCGTCGATGAGCAGCAGCGGCTCAAAGGTGGTGATGATGGTGTTGGCACCGTCGATAGCGCTGTTCAGCGCGGGGTCCAGGGTCTCGGGGTTAGGTCCGAGCTGGACGGTGAAACCGTTGGCGGAAGTGCCGGTAGCCTCGGCGGCTTCGCTGGTCGCAGCCTCAGTGGATGCCGCGCTGCTGGCAGCGGAGCTTGCAGAGCCGCCGCACGCAGCCAGAGAAGCAGCCATGCAGCCGGCCATAGCCACGGCAGCGATGTTCTTCATCTTCATGAATATTCCCTCCAAATGTAATATACTTTATACCCAATCCCCCCGGGAGACAAGCCCCCAACGGAATGAATATTTATACTTTACCACTCTGAATCCGAAATTTCAAGTGGTCTGTAACTTTTGTAACTGTTTTGATAGAAAGTCCTTTTGTATTTCTACCGCGTACAATTCTATGTTCTGTGGATGAATGTTTTCCTTGCACGCACATTTTGGGGTCAGGCACAAGGCGGCTGCGGTGAGCCGCCCTGTATAAGTATGAGTTTATATGTCGGGTGGAGTCGAGGGGCGGACAAACAGCGTCCGCCGCGCCCGGCAGCGCCCCCCTACATTACCTTACTTTGTCCAGATGGTGGCACGCTGCCCAGTGGCCGCTGCTCACCTCCTTGAACTCCGGCACCTCGGCGGCGCAGCGCTCGTCGGCGTAGGGGCAGCGGGTGCGGAAACGGCAGCCGCTCGGCGGATTCAGCGGGCTGGGCACATCGCCCTGCAGCACGATACGGTGGCTCTGGCGGGCCGTGACGGGGTCCGCCACGGGAATGGCCGAGATCAGGCTGCGGGTGTAGGGGTGGACGCTGTGGGCGATCAGCTCAAAGCTGTCGGCCAGCTCCACCATCTTGCCCAGGTACATAACGCCGATGCGGTTGGAAATGTGCTTGACAACGCTCAGGTCGTGGGCGATGAACAGGTAGGTCAGCCCCATCTCCTGCTGCAGGTCCTCAAACATGTTGACGACCTGCGCCTGGATCGAAACGTCCAGCGCGGAGACCGGCTCGTCGCAGACGATGAACTCGGGGTCCACAGCCAGGGCGCGGGCGATGCCGACGCGCTGGCGCTGACCGCCGGAGAACTCGTGCGGGTAGCGGTTGGCGTGCTCACTGTTCAGGCCGACGCGCTCGAGCAGGGAGATGATCTTGTCATGGCGCTCCTTGGCGTTGGCGCACAGGTGGTGGATGTCGATGCCCTCGCCGACGATGTCGCCGATGGTCATGCGGGGGTCCAGGCTCGCGTAGGGGTCCTGGAACACGATCTGCATACGGCGGCGGTAGGGCAGCATATCAACGGCGATCTTTTCCTTTTTGTCAAACAGGACCTTGCCGTCGTAGATGATGGTGCCGTCGGTAGGCTCATACAGGCGCAGCAGGGTGCGGCCCGTCGTGGTCTTGCCGCAGCCGGACTCACCGACCAGGCCCAGCGTCTCGCCCTTGCGGATGGCAAAGCTTACGTCATCCACAGCCTGAACGTACTTGCGGTTCTTGCCCACACCGCCGGCGGGGAAATACTGCTGCAGATGCTTTACTTCAACGAGATTCTCGCTCATCAGGCTTTGCCCCCCTTCTCAAATTCTTCCTTCTGGCGCAGCCAGCAATAGGTGTAGTGGGTGTCGCTCAATTCGGTTCTGGGCGGCATCTTGTTCAGGCAGACCTTCATGCAGCTCTTGCAGCGCGGCGCAAACGGGCAGCCTGCGGGCGGGTTCAGCAGGTCAACGGGCTGACCCTCGATGGGCACCAGGCGCTCCTTCTCCTCGGCGTTCAGCTTCGGGATGGAGTTGATAAGGCCCTTCGTGTACTCATGCTGGGGGTTGTAGAAAATTTCGTCCGTCGTGCCGTACTCGACGATGTGACCGGCGTACATGACGGCGATCTTCTCGCACATCTGGGCCACAACGCCCAGATCGTGGGTGATCATGATGATGGACATGCCCAGCTTGTGGCGCAGGTCGTTCATCAGCTCCAGGATCTGTGCCTGGATCGTCACGTCCAGCGCGGTGGTCGGCTCGTCGGCGATCAGCAGCTTCGGCTCACAGGCCAGCGCAATGGCGATCATAACGCGCTGGCGCATACCGCCGGACAGCTCGTGCGGGTACTGCTTCAGGCGGCGGTCCGGCTCGTTGATGCCGACCAGCTCCAGCAGCTCCTTAGCGCGGGCCCAGGCTTCCTGCTTGGTCTTTTTGGTGTGCAGCAGGATGACTTCGACGATCTGGTTGCCGATGGTGTACACCGGGTTCAGGCTCGTCATGGGGTCCTGGAAGATGATGGAGACCTCGTTGCCGCGAATTTTGCGGAACTCCTTCTCGGTCATTTTGTCGATCTGGTGGCCGTTGAACCACACCGTGCCGCCGACCAGACGTCCGGGGTAGGCGGTCAGGCCCATGATGGAGTAGGCCGTGACAGACTTGCCGGAGCCGGACTCGCCGACGATGCCCAGCACGTCGCCCTGGTTCATGCTGAAGGACACGCCGTTCAGCGCCTTGACCTCGCCCGCGGGGGTGAAGAAGGACAGGCGTTCGTCCTTGATTTCAAGAATTTTTTCGCTCATGTTGCTCCTCCTTCCCTCTTTAGCTCTTGAGCTTCGGGTCAAACGCATCGCGCAGACCGTCGCCGAACAGGTTGAAAACCAGGATCATGATGCTGATCATCAGCGCGGGGGCGATCAGCAGCACCGGGTAGGTGTTCATGCCCTTGACGGCGTCAGTCGCCAGCGAGCCGAGGGACGGCATGGGGGCTGCAACGCCGAGGCCGAGGAAGCTCAGGTAGCTCTCGGTGAAGATGGAGGACGGGATCTGCAGGGTGGTGGTGACGATCAGGGTGCCCATGCAGTTGGTCAGCAGGTGCTTCTTGATGATGCGCCCGCCGGAGGCACCCAGCGCGCGGGCAGCGGTGACGTACTCGCTCTCCTTCAGCGTCAGGACCTGGGAGCGGACGATACGCGCCATGCCGACCCAGTACAGCAGGGCGAAGATGATGAAGATGGACACCATGTTGGGGCCGAGCTTCTGCATCCAGCCGAAGCCGGGCTTGGTGGCCAGGCTCTCCAGCGGTTCCTTGATGGCCATGGCCAGCAGGATGATGAGCAGGATGTCGGGGATGGTGTAGAGAATATCGGTAATACGCATCATGATGTTATCGATCCAGCCGCCCGCAAACGCGGAGATGGCGCCGTAGGTCGCGCCGATGAGCAGGACCAGCACAGAGGCCAGCAGGCCGACGGACAGGGAGACGCGGGTGCCCATCATGACACGCACGGCAAAGTCACGGCCCATACGGTCGGTGCCCAGAATGTGGGGGAATACGTTCTCGCCCTGGTCGATGAGCTTCTGCTCCGCGGCAGAATACTCAAACGGAGCCAGGTTGTTGCTGCCCTTGATCTGCTGCTCGTAGCTGTAGGGCCAGAAGCTGGGCAGAACATAAGCCATGAAGGCGATCAGCAGGATGACGACCAGGCTGACCATAGCGATCTTGTTTTTGCGCAGACGGCGCATGCCGTCCTTCCAGAAGTTGACGCTCTCGCGCATGACGACAAGGCTTTTCTTCTCGTCGTTGGACGCCGGGGCAAAGTCCTCAACGTTGAGTTGCAGGCTCAACGGATTCTTTTTCAGATTTTCCATGTGTCTGCTCCTCCTTACTTCAGCTTGATGCGCGGGTCGATGATCTTATACAGGATGTCAACAACGACGTTCGCAACGATGACGAGGGTCGCCAGCAGGATCGTAGTGCCCATGATCATCATGTAGTCACGGTTCGTGATGGCGGACACGAAGTCGCGGCCCAGACCCGGGATGGAGAAGATCTTCTCCACGACGAAGGAACCGGTCATCAGACCTGCCAGCATGGGGCCGACATAAGTGATGACAGGCAGGATCGCGTTGCGCAGCGCGTGCTTGAAGAGGATCTTCACACTGGAAACACCCTTGGCGCGGGCGGTGCGCATGTAGTCCTGACCCATGACGTCCAGCAGGCTGGAGCGCATCAGGCGGGTGATGTAGGCGGTGGGATAAATCGCCAGCGCCGTCACGGGCATGATGTAGGCCGCCGGTTCATTCAGGCCGACGGTGGGCAGGAGCTTCAGGTTCATGCCGAAGGTGTACAAAAGCACGACGCTTGAGATAAAGCTCGGGATGGCGATGCCGCAGGTGGCAAACACGATGATCAGATTATCGGCCCACTTCCCTCGGTTATACGCGGACAGACAGCCCAGCGGAATGCCGACGCAGAGCGCGACGATCACAGCCAGACCGGCGGTGCGGGCCGAGACCGGCAGCTTGGAGAAGATGATCTGGTTGACGGTACGGCCGCGCTGTTTCAGGCTCAGGCCCATATCGCCATGGATCAGGCTGTTCATATAATTAAGGTACTGCACGCCGAGGGGCTTATCGAGGCCGTATTTTTCGGCCAGGGCCTGCTGGGCTGCTTTGCTGATGGACTTTTCCGCCACGAACGGGCCGCCGGGGACCAGGTTCATGATGAAAAAGGTAAGGGTCGCGACGATGAACACGCTGAAAATGCCCATTGCCACGCGCTTGACGATGTACTTCGCCATGGTTTTGTGCCACTCCGTTTCTTAATGGAATACAAATTGGGGTCGATTTCGGTTTATTTGTTTAACGCTCTGTACCACGCGTACACGCTTGTGCGCAACAGGCGGACAGATAGGAGAATAAAAAAGCCGATGGCGGCTGCGGTTGCAAACACCATCGTTCGTAATCCGAAATCTATTCTATATTATAAAATGTTGCAAAGTATTTGTCAATTCGATGTTCGTTTTCAGGCAACAGCAAAGAGCCGAAAACCTGCCCCGCGGGCTACGGATTTTCGTGAAAGATGCCCATTTGCGGAATTTTTTGAGTTTTTTGAAAAAAACGCTTGACTTTCCGGGCGGTGGGCGCTATAATAAAACACGTTCTCCGGCGAGAACGCCAAAAGAATATGCGCCGGTAGCTCAGCTGGATAGAGTGTCTGACTACGAATCAGAAGGTCGGGGGTTCGAGTCCCTTCCGGCGCACCAAGGTCACTTGCGATTGCAAGTGACCTTTTTTGTTTATATGTTGCAGTCTTATGATACTGTTGTGCAACATACATTTGCCATATTAACAAACGCCGCCTTCATTCGGGAGAATTCCGAATGAAGACGGCGTTGTTTCTGATATGTTGTTTTACCCCTTCTCAAACTCCTTCGCCACATCCTGCAGCAGCTGTCTGATGGGCAGGTGCTGGGGGCAGACGCGCTCGCACTGGCCGCAGCGGATGCAGTCCGAGGCGCGGGAGCCGGGCCCGGTGTGGACATCCTCATAGTAGTAGTCCGCGTTCCAGTCGTGGTGGGTGTGCTTCGTGTTCATGATGGCGAACAGGTCGGGGATGGAGATATGCTTCGGGCAGCCGTCGGTGCAGTAGCGGCAGGACGTGCAGGGGATCAGGTCCTTCTTATGGAAGATCTCCTGCACCCGGTTCACGGCGGCCAGCTCGGCATCGTTCAGCGGCGTAAAGTCCTTCATGTAGCTCAGGTTGTCCTGCATCTGCTCCATGCTGCTCATGCCGGACAGCACCATCAGCATACCGGGGAAGCCCGCGGCAAACCGGATGGCATAGCTGGCGGGGCTGCCGCCGTGCAGGTCTTCAAGCACGGCCTTTGCGTCCTCAGGCAGGTTCACGAGGTTGCCGCCCTTGACGGGCTCCATGACGATGACGGGCTTATTGAATTTG
>ENA-OPBM01001614-OPBM01001614.1-human-gut-metagenome-genome-assembly--contig:-NODE-1614-length-12779-cov-2.708975_pt1 | contig 12779 bp, 9 predicted proteins | sample MGYA00241069_ERZ501454 | MGnify/ENA primary metagenome ERZ501454 (study PRJEB25962, sample SAMEA2042625) | human gut metagenome | biome: human gut; feature: human-associated habitat; material: faeces... | reverse complement strand
ATAATGAAAAAGGGTGACCCGTTCAGTCGTTATTGACTTTTGGGTCACCCTCTTTATTTCAATCTATTACAAACTCTCTTCTAATATGATTAAGGTAATAAATGTGATACCAATAATAGTCATTATAATAGTACCTGCTACCTTTTTTAATTTGTCGAATTGAGGATTTCGGTATCCCCATTCATCATATTTCGAGAATTTGGAGATTAATTTTTTCATTGTTATCAATTTTACTATAGCGGTTAAAGATAGTTTGATAACAATTTCTTTTCAGAAAAGGTTGACAGGCTGAAGCCTATTTTATATAGAATTAAAAAAGGTCCGATTTATTTACCTATGTAACTATGGCCGTATTGCTCTGAAGATTTTTTATTGATAAAATTGATAAATAACTGATTTATCTCAGAGTTATCGCCTTGATTTTGAACAAAACAGAACTCTCTTTCGATTGTGAAATCTTGAAAATCGATGATTCTGAATTCTCCGTTCATCAGTTCTTTACTGACCGAATAAATAGAGAGTAATCCGACACAATCCGAATGTCTTAAAAATGATTTTATTCCTTCTGTCGACCCCATATGCATAAGTACGTTGAGTGAAGAATATTTTATACCGTATTTTTGTAAATTTTCTTCTATAAATTGTGTTGTGCCAGATGTATGCTCTCTAAGTATTAGTGGTAGTTCTTTGATTTTAGAAAGAGGAAACGGGCTGTCTCCCCAACGGGCTGTGTTTCTTACGATCGCAACTATTTCGTCTTTCAGAAATGGAGAATATTTTAAATATGGCTTTCTCGAAGGTCCTTCAATCAGTCCGATGTCAATCTTTTGTGCATGTAGCATATTTTCTATTTCAAGAGTATTATGCATCTGTAGATCAAGAGATATATCTGGATATTCTTGACAAAATTGAGCTAAAAATACTGGAAGAATATATTGTGCGATCGTTAGGCTTGCTCCGATATGTATTTGTCCCACCTCTTTATTATTTAGTTGATGCATTTTATAATTTAGCTTACTGTATTCAGATAGAATGGTATCGCAATGTTTTAGTAAAATAATTCCGGCTGCCGTTAGTGCGATTTTGTTTCCGACACGATCAAACAACCGTGTGTTATAGATTGACTCTAACTCGCGGATATGTTTGGTTACCGCAGGTTGTGAAATTTGTAGTTCTTGGGCAGCTTTGGTAAAACTGAGATTCCATGCGACACGTTGGAATACTTTCAATCGGAAGTCATACATATCGGACATAATATTGAGTATTACATTAAATAAGGTGTTAAGTATTTAGTGAGCAGGTAACCTCCTCCTAATAACCATAAAAACAATATTGCAGCTAATATAAAAGGCTTTAATCCGGCTTTTTTGAATTTTTCTATACTGGTTTCTGCCCCGAGAGCAGTCATTGCCATAGTTAACAAAAAGGTATCTAATCTATTAATGAAATCGATAAATGGTTCGGGTAGTAAATTCAACGAATTGAAACCTATAACGGCTAAAAATCCGAAGGCGAACCATGGAACAGCAACTTTGGATGATCGGTTTGGGTTGTGTGAGTCTATCCCGACACGTCTCCTGATTTTTGCAATTGCTCTTGACATCGAATAACTTATAATCAGTAAAACCGGAACGAGCATGATGACACGTATCATCTTGACGATAATGGCAGAATCAGAAATTTCTTTTTCCATCGAATTTCCAGCTCCGGCTACATGAGCGACTTCATGTAAAGTTGAACTCGTATAAATTCCCATTTGTTCAGGTGTAAGATCTATAATTCCATGATTATACAATGCCGGATACAGAAACATTGATATAGTCCCGAAGATGACGACCGTAGAAACAGCAACAGCAGTTTTATATGGTTTACTTTTTAGGGTAGCTTCTGCTCCTAATACCGCAGCTGCCCCACATATTCCACTACCGACAGATGTTAAAAGAGCTATACCTCGATCTATTTTTAGAAGTTTTCCGATGTAAATACCTCCGTAAATAGTTACGGTAACGATAATTGCGTCAATGATAATTGCCGGAAGTCCGACTTCGATGATATTTTGAAATGTGAGTCTGAAACCATATAGAATGATACCCAATCTGAGAAGTCGCTTAGAGCAGAATAAAATACCCGGACCCCATGTCTCGGGTAACTGATTGCGTAAGCTGTTGGCATAAAGCATACCTAAGATAATACCTATGATTAGCGGACTGAGTGAAAGTTTTTGGATAAACGGCATATCTCCTATATAGAATGCTGCACATGAAAAGAGTGCGACCAATAAGACTCCATGTAACATACTGCCTTTTTTTTTACTTAATTTCATTTTTTCTTCGATTTTTAATTTGTTAGACAGGTGCAAATGAATAAAGTTTTATTGAAATAACAGATATACATTCGTTTATCTTGAATAACTTTTTGTTATAGCTTTAAATGTTGGAAACTTTTAGATCCTTTTATAGAATATTAAGATAAAGATTTTGAAGAATAACGAAAACTATATCGATAACTTTTATTTATTATTGGAAAATTCTTCTTACTTCGTTTTCGAGAAAAATATTAAACAGTATTTTTTTACAGTTTTTCTGATTTCTCGATATGTCGATTTAGAAAGTGATATTTTCTGAATTCTGACGGATCGAAGAATATAAAAAAGACCTGAATCAAGTAAAATCAGGTCTTTTTTTATAAGCAGTTATAGTAAGTCGTCGATATAAAAAACTCAGACTTGCGTAAACTAAGGACTCACAAGTGAATGAAGTTTTTTTAAGATCTTGGACGAGCTTCTTTTACGATCATAGTACGGCCTTCGAATTCAGAACCGTTCAATTCTTCGATAGCTTGTTTCGCTTGGGCGTCGTTGTTCATTTCAATAAAAGCAAAACCTTTTGATTTACCGGTTTCGCGGTCTTTGATAATTTTTACGGATTCGACAGCACCGTATTCTTCAATCACTTGTTGCAAGTCTGCTTCCTTAACACGATAGTTAAGGTTTCCAATGTAAATGTTCATAAAAATAAAAAAATAAATTAGTGAAAAAACTTGAACAGTTGCGGGTCTGGAAAATAAAGCTTGTAGTCATGCAATAAGTTACATGAGCGATTCACTAAATAGTGCAAACCAACTCTTATTCGATTACAAAGGAAAATATAAATTTCGGATATGCAAGCGATTCGTCTTTAATTTTTTGAAATACTTCATTTTATCTGTGAATTATGCTTTTACTGAAAACTTTTTGTTACAAAATTGTAAAAGAAGTTTGATTATCGGAAGAATACAGTTACTTTTGCGCTGCCAAAATGTACACGATATTATTTGATAACAGTGTAAAGTATCGCACGTTTTAGCGGTATGGCAAGATTAAAAAGTAAATTTTAATAATAATAATTCGTTAGGAATGAACGTTTCACAACAAAACATTGACAAAGTATCTGCTGTAATCAAAATTGAGATTACAAAAGCTGATTATCAAGAAAAAGTTGACAAAGCTTTACGCGCTTATCGTCAGAAAGCAAATATTCCGGGATTTCGTAGAGGTATGGTTCCGATGGGGATGATACAGAGAATGTTTGGAAAATCGGTATTGGCTGAAGAATTCAATAAACTCGTTTCTGAATCGTTATTTAACTATATTCGTGAGAATAAACTCAATGTTTTGGGTGAACCTATGCCGGTTGCAGATCAGCCGGAAATTAATTTTGACGGGCAAGAAGATTTTACAGTTTCGTTTGATGTGGCTTTAGCTCCTGAAATTTCTGTGAATCTGTCTAAAGAGGATTGTGTAAACTATTATAATGTAACGGTTGACGATACGATGGTCGAAAAACAGTGTGAGGCATTAGCAAACCGTTTCGGTACACAAGAACCTGTGGAGGTTGCTGGGGAAAAGGATATGATTCGCGGGAAATTTATAGAGTTGGATGAAGCCGGAAATGTCAAAGACGGAGGAATCGTTGTAGAATCGGGAATTATTTCGCCTAATTACTTCAAAAATGAAGATGAGAAATCAAAGTTTGCCGGTGTAAAAGTAGGTCAAAAAGTCATCTTCAACCCAGCAAAATCATGTGATAATAATGAGGTGGAATTAGCTTCGATGCTTCATATCAAAAAAGAAGAAGCTGCAAATATGAAATCTGATTTTGAAGTAGAAGTTACTAGTATTCTCGGATTTAAACCGGCTGAAATGGGGCAGGAGCTTTTTGATAATGCATTTGGTAAAGATGTCGTAAAGACAGAAGAGGAATATAAAGCGAAGGTGCGTGAGATGATCGAAAATCAAATGAAGCCGGAGAGTGATTATAAATTCGGTCTTGATGCACGTAAAATTTTAGAGAATAAGGTTGGAGATATACAGTTGCCGGATGCTTTGTTAAAGCGTTGGTTGGTGACTACCGGAGAGAAACGTACTGCCGAATCGGTAGAAGAAGAATATCCTAAAATGGTTCCGGATTTGAAGTGGCAGTTGATTAAAGAACAAATTGTTAAAGATTTCAATATAAAAGTTGAGGATGCCGACATTTTAGATATGGCACGTAAAGTTACTCGCGCGCAATTTGCTCAGTACGGAATGATGAATGTACCTGAAGATTTGCTCGACAAATATGCGACCGATATGCTGAAAGATAAAAAGATGGTTAGTAACATTGCAGAGCGTGCAACAGAAGAGAAAATCATTGCGACTATTAAAGGTGCTGTAACCTTGAATGAAATCGCTGTTTCTGCTGATGAATTCTATAAAATGTTCGAAACAAAATAAGTTGAACAAAATAAGATGAGAACCCGCCCGCCATCAGACGTGGCGGGTTTCTTTTATGTTGGTATGACTGTGTTTTAAACAATATTAAAGATTATGGCCTTTTTTAATGTTATTCCGGATAAAATAAATTTGCGGAATACATGATTTTATTTATACCTTTGTTTGAAAACTAATAAATTAATCAAGAAGGAAAACGTATGACAAATGATTTTAAAAATTATGCCACAAAACATTTGGGGATGAACGGGCTCGCGTTAGATAAATATATAGATATAACCAGTAGTTATATTTCTCCGACAATTATAGAAGAACGCCAGCTGAATGTTGCTCAAATGGACGTATTTTCTCGTTTGATGATGGACAGGATCATCTTTTTAGGCACTCAAGTCGATGATTATACTGCTAATGTGATTCAAGCTCAATTGCTTTATCTTGGTTCTGCAGATCCGGGTAAAGATATTTCTATATATTTAAATACACCGGGAGGGAGTGTGTATGCGGGTTTGGGAATATATGATACGATGCAATATATTGCAAGCGATGTTTCTACTATTTGCACAGGTATGGCTGCATCTATGGGGGCGGTGTTACTTGTGGCCGGAACAAGAGGAAAACGTTTTGCATTGCAACACTCGAGAGTGATGATTCACCAACCTATGGGCGGTGCACAGGGACAGGCTTCGGATATAGAAATTACTGCTCGGGAGATACAGAAGCTTAAGAAAGAACTTTATACGATTATTGCTGATCATTCGGGAAATACTTATGAAAGAGTAGAAAAAGATTCTGACCGAGATTATTGGATGACTGCAGCAGAAGCGAAAGAATATGGAATGATCGATGATGTGCTTACTAAAGCGAAATAATGTGAAGAAAAAGAACAAGAAAATAGGAAATGACAAAACAAATAAACAAATGTAGTTTTTGTGGCCGCTCCGAAAGAGAAGTTGAGATGTTGCTTACGGGAGCTACAGGTTTTATCTGCAATGATTGTGTCGAGCGAGCGCATGAGATGATAGAAGAAATTCTCAAAAAGAATAAGACTGTTAATTCAGGATTAGGCTTTACTAAAGAAGATCTGCCCCGCCCTCAGGAGATCAAGAAGTTTTTAGATCAATATGTTATCGGACAGGATGCGGCAAAACGCTATTTGTCTGTTGCGGTATTCAATCATTATAAACGATTGTTGCAGAATGCCGATTCGAAAAAAGATGATGTTGAGATTGAGAAATCGAATATCATTATGGTAGGGCATACCGGTACGGGAAAAACTCTTTTGGCAAAAACGATAGCTCGCATGTTGAATGTTCCGTTTACGATTGTCGATGCCACAGTTTTAACAGAAGCCGGTTATGTAGGAGAGGATATCGAAAGTATATTGACTCGTTTATTACAAGTCGCCGATTATAACGTTGAAGCAGCAGAACGAGGGATTGTATTTATTGACGAAATCGATAAAATTGCCCGTAAAGGAGATAACCCTTCTATTACGAGAGATGTTAGTGGGGAAGGTGTGCAGCAGGGGTTGCTTAAACTTCTCGAAGGATCGGTCGTTAATGTTCCGCCTCAAGGTGGACGGAAACATCCCGACCAAAAAATGATTGCCGTAAATACTAAAAATATCTTGTATATTTGCGGTGGAGCGTTTGATGGTATAGAGAAAAAAATCGCACTTCGGCTCAATACGCAAGTAGTGGGATACGGAGCTGATAAGAAACGTCAGGAGATAGATCGCAATAATATGTTGCAGTATATATCTCCTCAGGATCTAAAGGCGTTCGGTCTTATTCCGGAAATTATAGGTCGGTTACCGTTACTTACTTATTTAGACCCGTTGGATAAAAATGCTTTACGTAGAATACTTACCGAACCGAAGAATTCTATTATTAAACAATATGTCCGTTTATTTGAAATGGATGATGTGACATTGACATTTGATGACGATGTCCTTGATTATATTGTGGAAAAAGCGATCGAATTTAAATTGGGTGCTAGAGGATTGCGCTCTATTGCGGAAACGATTATGATGGATGCAATGTTTGATATGCCTTCGTCCGATGAAAAAACGTTGCATATTACCCGAAAGTATGCAGAGGAAAAGCTGAAAAAGGCGAATATGCATGCTTTGCATTAAAAAAGATTCAAATAAATTGGTTATTTTGCAGACTTGTTTATAAATTTGTTTACGCGCTTTCTCTTAATGGGAAAATTATGATTGTCTTCTTACTGTTAATCATTACATTATATGACAACAAGAACAAATTTGGTAGAAGAGTTAAAGAAAAATTTCGGATTTGACACCTTTAAGGGAAACCAAGAGGCTATAATTCGGAATTTGCTTGATGGTAAAGATACATTTGTGCTGATGCCTACGGGTGGAGGAAAGTCTTTATGTTATCAGTTACCATCGTTATTGCTCGATGGCACGGCTATTGTCATATCGCCCCTTATCGCTTTGATGAAAAATCAGGTGGACGCAATGCGTAATTTTAGTGAGGAAGACGGTGTGGCACACTTTATAAACTCGTCTTTGAATAAAGCTGCGATAGATCAGGTAAAAGATGATATCATGGCGGGTCGTACCAAGTTATTGTACGTAGCCCCCGAATCTCTTACCAAAGAAGAAAATATAGAATTTCTTAAACAAGTAAAAATATCATTTTATGCTGTGGATGAAGCGCATTGTATTTCGGAATGGGGGCATGACTTCAGACCTGAATACCGGCGTATCCGTCCTATAATTAATGAAATAGGTTCTCATCCGTTGATTGCCCTTACGGCGACAGCAACACCTAAGGTACAACACGATATCCAGAAAAATCTTGGGATGATTGACGCAGAAGTTTTTAAGTCTTCTTTTAATCGTCCTAATCTTTATTATGAAGTGCGTCCCAAAACGCAAAATATTGATCGAGATATTATCAAGTATATCAAATCCCAATCAGGTAAATCGGGGATTATTTATTGCCTGAGTCGTAAAAAAGTTGAAGAACTTGCCGAAACATTGAAAGTGAACGGTATAAATGCTCTTCCGTATCACGCCGGCATGGATTCAGCTACCCGTACTCAGAATCAGGATGCTTTTTTGCTTGAGAAAGTCGATGTTATAGTCGCCACTATTGCATTCGGCATGGGAATTGATAAACCCGATGTTCGTTTCGTCATCCATTATGATATTCCGAAAAGCCTTGAAGGATATTATCAGGAAACCGGACGTGCCGGGAGAGATGGCGGTGAGGGTCAGTGTATAACGTTTTATATAAACAAAGATCTGCAGAAATTGGAGAAATTTATGCAGGGGAAGCCTATAGCTGAACAGGAAATCGGAAAGCAGTTATTGCTCGAGACTGCAGCTTATGCCGAATCGTCGGTGTGCCGGAGAAAATTGTTGTTGCATTATTTCGGGGAAGAATACGGAGAAGAAAACTGTGGAAATTGTGACAATTGTTTAAATCCTAAGAAACAAGTGGAAGCTCAAGATTTACTTTGTGCAGTTCTGGAAACTGTAATAGCTCTGAAAGAAAAGTTTAAAGCCGATCATGTGATCGATGTATTATTGGGAAAAGAGACGACCGAGGTCCTTTCATATCATCAAGAAGATCTTGAGGTGTTCGGATGCGGTCAAGGTGAAGAGGAAAAAACGTGGAGTGCGGTAATACGACAGGCATTGATAGCCGGATATTTGGATAAAGATATTGAAAATTACGGGTTGCTGAAAGTTACGAAAGCCGGGCATGCATTCCTGAAAAAACCGGTATCATTCAAGATCGTGGAAGATAACGATTTTGATGATGTCGAGGAAGAAGTTCCTATGAAAGGGGGGGCTACTTGTGCCGTAGATCCTACTTTATATGCTATCTTAAAAGATTTGCGTAAAAAAATAGCCAAGAAGTTGGAGTTGCCTCCTTATGTTATATTTCAGGATCCTTCGCTCGAAGCTATGGCGACGACTTATCCGGTAACTATTGAAGAATTGCAGAATATACCGGGAGTCGGAGCAGGGAAAGCCAAGCGTTACGGCGAAGAATTTATTAAAGTCATAAAGACACATTGTGACGAAAACGAAATAGAACGTCCTGAAGATTTGCGTGTGAGAACGGTTGCCAATAAATCGAAAATGAAGGTTTCTATTATTCAAGGTATCGACCGTAAGATCGCACTTGATGAATTGGCTGAGTCGAAAGGTCTTGAATTTACCGATCTTCTTGACGAAGTAGAAGCAATAGTGTATTCTGGAACAAAAATCAATATCGACTATTTCTTGCAAGAAGTAATGGATGATGACCATATTTATGACATATTTGAATATTTCAAAGAAGCGGACAGCGATGATCTCGAAGCGGCAATAGAAGAATTGGGTCGTGATTATACAGAAGAAGAGATACGTCTGGTACGAATTAAATTCCTTTCCGAAATGGGAAACTAAACAAAATTAGAAAAAAGTCATAATGGCCGGAGAGTCTGCAATCAGAGTCTTCCGGCCATTGTCGTTTGAAAGTACTTATTTTTAAAAACCATTAAAAAATAAAATCTTTACGTATAAATATCCATTGAAAATATTTATCTTTGTACGCAATAAATTTTAAGCCTACCTCATTATGTCATTTATTGCAGATAAAGTTGTTATGGATGGGTTGACATTCGATGATGTTTTGTTGATCCCCGCTTATTCGGAAGTTCTTCCTCGTACAGTTCAGTTGACAACCAAGTTCTCACGGAACATTCAGTTGAATATCCCTTTAGTTTCCGCCGCTATGGACACGGTTACCGAAGCTCAAATGGCTATTGCCATAGCTCGTGAGGGCGGTATAGGAGTTATACATAAGAATATGTCTATAGAGGCACAAGCTAAGCAGGTGCATAGTGTTAAGCGTGCTGAAAACGGAATGATCTATGATCCGGTAACAATCAAGAGAGGATCGACCGTAAAAGATGCATTGGCCTTGATGAAAGAATATCATATCGGAGGTATTCCTGTTGTTGACGATAATCGCCATTTAGTAGGTATTGTCACTAATCGGGATTTACGTTTTGAGCGGAATCTTTCTCGTGCCATAGATGAAGTAATGACTTGTGAAAATCTGGTAACGACAAATCAATCTACCGATTTGCAGCAAGCTGCCGATATTTTGCAGAATCATAAAATAGAAAAGTTGCCTGTTGTCGATAAAGACGGCAAATTAGTCGGGTTGGTAACATATAAAGATATAACCAAGGCAAAAGACAAGCCTTTTGCCTGCAAGGATAAATTAGGACGGTTACGTGTTGCTGCCGGAATCGGAGTGACCGGAGACTCTCTCGACCGAGCCGCTGCTTTGGTGGATGCAGGAGTCGATGCCATCGTAATTGATACGGCACATGGGCATTCCAAATATGTAATCGATGTTTTAAAACAGGTTAAGGCAAAATTTCCTCAAATAGATGTTGTTGTCGGAAATATTGCTACGGGAGAAGCCGCTAAATATTTAGTTGATGCCGGGGCGGATGGTGTAAAAGTCGGTATAGGACCGGGGTCTATATGTACGACTCGTGTGATAGCAGGGGTCGGTGTGCCTCAACTCTCTGCTGTTTATGATGTCGCGAAAGCTTTGGAAGGAACGGGAATTCCTTTGATTGCAGATGGCGGAATCCGTTATTCAGGCGATATCGTTAAAGCTTTGGCTGCTGGAGGATATTCTGTTATGTTGGGTGGATTGTTGGCAGGAGTAGAAGAATCTCCTGGTGAAACGATTATTTATAACGGACGTAAATTCAAGTCGTATAGAGGTATGGGATCGTTGGAAGCTATGGAAAAAGGTTCTAAAGATCGTTATTTCCAAGCTACGGAGACGGATGTCAAGAAACTTGTCCCCGAAGGTATTGCCGCCAGAGTTCCCTATAAAGGATCATTGTATGAGGTAATTTATCAAATGGTAGGAGGTTTGCGTGCCGGTATGGGATATTGCGGTGCTGCCGATATAACAGCCTTGCATCAGGCTAAATTTACTCGAATCACAAATGCCGGAGTTGCCGAAAGCCATCCGCATGATGTGACTATTACGAGCGAATCTCCGAATTATAGTCGAGGCGAATAAAAATAAGAGTTACAATAGATTTAAAACTCTGTTGTAAACTGTTTATATAATACACTAATTTGGCGAGATCAATATAATTTTTATATATTTGAGTCGTTAAATTAGTGTATTTCTATTATTAAGTGTAAAATTAAAAGAGGACTCGTCACAAAAGGGTTGCTTAAGTAAAAAAATGAAACGATGAAAAACAAATGGTTATTATTATCCTTGTGTGCCGGTTATTCATTTGCTTTGTGTGCACAGAATCCGGAAAATGATCCTGTATTGATGAAGGTGAATGGAAAAAGCATTAAGAAGTCGGAATTCGAATATATTTATAAAAAAAATAATCAACAACAGACAGATTCCAAATCGTTGGATGAATATCTGGAATTGTTTAAAAATTACAAGTTGAAGGTCGCTGAAGCAGAAGCATGCGGATTGGATACTACACGCTCTTTTCGTACGGAGCTTGCCGGTTATCGTGCACAGTTGGTACAGCCGTATTTAGTAGATAGAGAAATGGATGACCGGTTAGCAAAAGAGGCTTATGACCGATTAAAAGAAAATGTTGAAGTAAGTCATATTTTGTTTAGGGTAAATCCGGGAATAACAGATACCGAAAAAGATAAAGTTTATCAAAAAGCTAAATCTGTTTTGGAACGTATCCGCAAAGGAGAGGATTTTGGAAAGTTGGCAAAAGAGTATTCTGAAGATCCTTCGGTAAAACGAAATGGCGGATATTTAGGATATATAGGAGGATTTATGACAGTATATCCTTTTGAAACGGCAGCCTATACAACTCCGGTCGGAAGCGTTTCTGAGCCGGTTTTGTCCCAGTTTGGTTATCATTTGATAAAAGTTTCCGATCGTCGTCCCGATCCGGGAGAACGGCTTACGGCACATATTATGTTGATGTTGCCTTCGAATGCTTCAGATGAAGTGAAAAAAGAAAAAGAAAAGCAAATACGAGAAATATATCAGCAGATAATTCAAGGCGCAGATTTTGCCGAATTGGCTAAAGAGAAATCTGAAGATAAAAATTCCGCTCAACGGGGAGGAGAGCTTCCTTGGATATCTACCGGACGCATTGTAAAGGAGTATGAAGATGCTGCTTATGCTTTGAAGAATAAAGGAGATGTGTCCGAACCTGTTTTGAGCCCTTATGGATGGCATATTATTAAATTGTTGGATACAAGGGGATTGAAGCCGTTTGAAGAATTGAAACCTGATATTATGAGACGAATAGGGCGTGATGAGAGATCCAATAAAGGACAAAAATCTCTGATCGAAAAACTGAAAGTCGAATATGCATTTAATATGAATGCGGGAGAGAAAGCAAAATTGGAAAAGTTTGCAGTAGAGACGAGTCCTATGGATACGTTGTTTTTGAATAATATCAGTAAAGATCAGTCTGTGTTATTCAGCTTGGACGGGAAAAACTGGACTGTGGCCGATTTGGGAAATTTTATGAAAAATTCAAGGTCTGCACAAGGCGCATTTCATGGTGGTAATGTAGCCTATTTAAATAAACAAATAGATGCATTTGTCGATAATGAAATATTACATTACGAGGATACTAAGCTTGAGTCGAAATATCCCGAATTCAGAAATTTGATGAATGAGTATCGTGATGGAATACTCTTGTTCGACATAAGTAATCGTGAAGTATGGGAAAAAGCGTCTAATGATGTTGCCGGGTTACAGAAATATTTTAAAGCTCATAAAAAACAATATACCTGGGATCAACCTCGTTATAAAGGGTATTTGATACAATGTGATGATAAGGCTTTGGTCAAAACGATCAAGAAAAGAATTAAATCGTTGCCTGCTGATTCTGTTGTTTTTTATGTCAATAAAGAGTTTAATACCGACAGTATTAAACATGTGAAGATCGAGAAAGGGCTTTTCCAAAAAGGAGATAATAAAAAAGTCGATAATTTGGCATTTAAGGAAGGCGAATTGTCTGTAGA
>ENA-OPBM01001612-OPBM01001612.1-human-gut-metagenome-genome-assembly--contig:-NODE-1612-length-12781-cov-4.356829_pt1 | contig 12781 bp, 9 predicted proteins | sample MGYA00241069_ERZ501454 | MGnify/ENA primary metagenome ERZ501454 (study PRJEB25962, sample SAMEA2042625) | human gut metagenome | biome: human gut; feature: human-associated habitat; material: faeces... | reverse complement strand
GGCTGTGACAGCCGTTACCGACATACCCGTAACCGTAAAAATCCGCAAGGGTTGGGATGATGACAGCGTAAATGCCGTTGAAGTTGCAAAAATCTGCGAATCGGCAGGTGCGGCGGCGATCACCGTTCACGGCAGAACAAGACAACAATATTACAAGCCTCCCGTTGATTATGATATCATAAGGGCTGTAAGAGAATCCGTCAGCGTTCCCGTAATCGCAAACGGAGACATTGACAGTGCCGAAAGGGCAAAGGAGGTTATGGACATCACGGGCTGTGACCTTGTTATGATCGGTAGGGCAACGCTCGGAAATCCGTGGATTTTCTCGCAGATTAACGCATACCTTGAAAACCCGAATGTTAAAATTCACACTCCCGACCTTGAAGAAAGGCTCGGTGTAATGATTGAACATATCGGCAAAATGGTTGAGTACAAGGGTGAGCATATGGCAATGCTTCAGGCAAGAAAACTTGTAGTCGGCTATTTCAAAGGCATGAAGGGTGCGGCAGCCTTGAGAAATGAGGCAGGAAAAATTAAAACGCTTGATGATTTGTACGAATTAAGGCGAAAAGCCCTTTCGTTGCAATGACATAAATTCAAACAGGATACATAGTATCCTAAAATAAAAATATAAGGGGAATATAACAATGAGTGAAAAAACAAATATCGCTACTCTTGATTACCTCAACGAGTACGATCCCGCAATCGGTAACGCAATGACAGACGAGCTTAAAAGACAGCGCAGAAACCTTGAACTTATCGCAAGTGAAAACATCGTTTCTCCGGCAGTTATGGCTGCAATGGGCAGCTTGCTCACAAACAAATATGCCGAGGGTTATCCGGGAAAGAGATACTACGGCGGTTGTCAGTGCGTTGATGTAGTCGAAGAAATTGCCCGTCAGCGTGCGTGTGAGCTTTTCGGTGCCGAACACGCAAATGTTCAGCCTCACTCAGGCGCTCAGGCTAACACAGCGGTATATTTTGCAATGCTTAATCCCGGTGATACGGTAATGGGTATGAACCTTAACGAAGGCGGTCACCTTACACACGGTTCACCTGTTAATATTTCAGGTAAATATTTTCACATTGTTCCTTATGGTGTAACTTCTGAAGGTTTTATAGATTATGATGAAGTGTTAAGAATTGCAAAGGAATGTAAGCCTAAGATGATTATTGCAGGTGCAAGTGCATATGCAAGAACAATCGATTTCAAGAAGTTCAGAGAAATCTGTGATGAAGTTGGTGCTTATCTTATGGTTGATATGGCTCATATCGCAGGTCTTGTTGCAGGTGGTATGCATCCAAGCCCGATTCCTTATGCTGATGTTGTTACAACAACAACACATAAGACACTTCGCGGACCAAGAGGCGGCATGATTTTAAGTTCAGCCGAAAACGCAGATAAGTTCAAGTTCAATAAGTCAGTATTCCCTGGTATACAGGGTGGCCCTCTTATGCATGTAATTGCTGGTAAGGCTGTATGCTTAAAAGAAGCATTAGATCCAAGTTTCAAGGTATATGCAAAGAATATTGTTGATAATGCAGATGCACTTTGCAAAGGTCTTATGAACAGAGGTTTTGATATTGTTTCAGGAGGAACAGACAATCACCTTATGCTTGTAAATCTTATTAATAAGGGTGTTACAGGTAAGGAAGTTGAGAAGCTTCTTGATGCTGCAAACATCACATGTAACAAGAATACAATTCCTAACGATCCTGCATCACCTTTCGTTACAAGCGGTATCCGTCTTGGTACAGCAGCAGTAACAACAAGAGGATTCAATACAGAAGATATGGACGTTGTTGCAGAAGCAATCGCTCTTCTTGTTGATGATGTTGAAAAGAATCAGGCAAAGGCTATGGAACTTGTTAAGGGACTTACAGACAAGTATCCTCTTTATGAATAATTCAATTTCATGAATAATTAAATAAAAAATTGTATAACACATACATAACAACAAGCCGCAGGACAGATAATGTTTTGCGGCTTGTTGTTATATAATTTACGCGTGTAACGAGCCAAAGTCCGTGCTTGCACGAGACCTTGGCGACTGCCGCGATAACTTGAGAAACTTGCGGAGCGTGTTTCTCATAGTTAGGGCTTTGTGTTGCTCATTGTAAAGATTGGGGGGGGGTGTATTAATTTAACTGAAAAATAGAAAGAATAAAATAAAAAAGAGGCTGGTGGCTTTACGATTTTCAATCGTTTAAGCGACCAGCTCTTTTTTGCTATGTACAAAATTAATTTTTGTTATTTTACTTTGTATTATTGTTTTTCTTAACTTCTTCCTGCTTCATAGCACGAACCTTTAATGAAAGACCGAAAAGATTAATGAATCCTTCTGCGTCATGGTGGTCATAGAGGTCACCTGTCTTGAATGAAGCGATTGATTCGTTGTAGAGTGAATATGGAGAAGTTGTACCTGCTTTGATGATATTGCCCTTGTAAAGCTTGAATTTAACTTCACCTGTTACATATTCCTGAGTTTTATCAACGAAAGCCTGAACAGCTTCACGCAGAGGTGTGAACCATTTTCCTTCGTATACAATCTGTGCAAATTTATTGCCCATATCAAGTTTTAACGCTGTTGTATCTCTATCGAGAATTAATTCTTCAAGCTGCTGATGTGCTTCGTAGAGAATTGTTCCGCCTGGAGTTTCATAAACGCCACGTGATTTCATGCCTACAACACGGTTTTCTACGATATCGATAATGCCGATGCCATGTTTTGCACCGAGTCTGTTAAGTTCACGGATAATATCAGATACTTTCATCTGTTTGCCGTTGACTGATGTAGGAACACCTTTTTCAAATGTCATTGTTACATATTCAGCTTCATCAGGTGCATCTTCAGGACGATTGCCAAGAACAAGAAGATGTTTGTAATTAGGCTCGTTAGCTGGATCCTCAAGTTCAAGACCTTCATGGCTGATATGCCATAAGTTACGGTCACGGCTATAGCTTGTATCTACAGAGAATGGAAGATGTATGCCGTGCTGTCTGCAATATTCAATCTCGGCTTCACGGGAATCAAGACCCCATTTATCATTTCTCCAAGGAGCAATAATCTTAATATCAGGAGCAAGTGCTTTGATTGCAAGTTCAAAACGAATCTGGTCATTACCTTTACCTGTAGCACCGTGGCAGATAGCAACAGCTCCTTCTTTACGTGCAATTTCAACAAGCTTCTTAGCAATAAGAGGTCTTGCCATTGATGTACCAAGAAGATATTTGTTCTCATATACAGCATGTGCCTTTACACAAGGAACAATATATTCGTCACAGAATTCATCTGTAATATCTTCAATATATAACTTAGAAGCACCGCATGAAATAGCACGTTCTTCAAGTCCATCAAGTTCTTCGCCCTGTCCGCAGTCTGCACATACGCAGATAACATCGTAATCGAAATTCTCCTTTAACCATGGGATAATAGCAGTAGTATCAAGACCGCCGGAATAAGCTAAAACAACTTTTTCTTTCATAAATAAATCCTCCTTATTATTGCGGGGAAAATAATGCCGCATTTATAAATATACGACAGAAATCTGTTCTCCTCGTGTTGTGAATCTCATGTGTTTTATAATAATCCAATCATAATAAAAAAGCAATAGGCAAAATTATTTTTATGCAGAAAAATGTGAATAAAATACATAATTCATGCATAAATATAAAAAATATGCAAATAAGACTTTACATAAGAAAAAAAGTTGCTATAATAAAAAACATACACAAAATGCATGCAGATGCGATTGGAGGAAGTATATGATAAAAGTAGGAATTATCGGAGCGACAGGATATGCCGGAAATGAGATTGTAAGATTATTGCTTGGACATAAGGATGTAAAGATTGTATGGTTTGGTTCGAGAAGTTATATCGACCAGAAGTATGCAGATGTATACAGAAATATGTTTCAGCTTGTAGATGATGTCTGCATGGATGATAATATGGAAGAACTTGCCAATCAGGTTGATGTAATATTTACAGCAACTCCACAGGGATTATGTGCATCACTTGTTAATGATGACATATTAAATAAGGTAAAGATAATTGACTTGAGTGCTGATTTCAGACTTAAAGATGTAAATATTTATGAAAAATGGTATAAAATCGAGCATAAAGCTCCTCAGTACATAGATGAAGCGGTTTATGGACTCTGTGAGATTAACAGGAACAAGATTACAAAGGATACAAGAATAGTTGCTAACCCTGGATGTTATACAACTACTTCAATCCTTACACTTTATCCTATGGTAAAGGAAGGACTTATTGACCCTGATACAATTATAATTGATGCAAAGAGTGGAACTTCAGGTGCGGGAAGAGGTGCAAAGGTTGCCAATCTTTTCTGTGAAGTAAACGAGAGCATGAAAGCATATGGTGTCGGAACACACAGACATACACCTGAGATTGAAGAACAGCTCGGATATGCATGCGGAAGAGATGATTTAAAGCTTATATTTACACCGCATCTCGTTCCTATGAACAGAGGAATTCTTGTAACAGCATATGCAAATCTTAAAAAAGATGTAACAGATGATGATGTAAAGGCTGTATACGATAAATATTATAAAGATGAGTATTTTGTGAGAGTTCTGGATAAAGGTGTATGTCCTGAGACACGATGGGTTGAGGGAAGCAATTTTGTCGATATAGGATATAAGGTGGAGCCTAGAACACACAGACTCATTATGATGGGTGCTTTGGATAACCTTGTTAAAGGTGCTGCAGGCCAGGCGGTACAGAATATGAATCTTTTATTCGGACTTCCTGAAAATGAAGGACTGCAGCTTGCACCGATGTTCCCATAATAGTAGATATTTTGTGGGATTAACCGGACAGCAACGAAAAATAAATCACACAATATAAATACACCGTAATAAATTCAGCGTGAGGAGATTAATCAATATGGAAATTATACAGGGTGGCGTTACAGCCGCAAAAGGATTTAAGGCGGCAGGTATGAATGCCGGAATCAAAAACAAGACAAAAAAAGACATGGCAATGATTTTTTCTGAAAAACCATGTGTTACAGCAGGTACATTTACAACAAATAAAGTATTTGCAGCTCCTGTAAAGTGGGATAAAAATATTGTATATAACAGTGAATATTCACAGGCTGTTGTTATTAACAGTGGTGTTGCCAATGCCTGCACAGGCGAGGAGGGCGACAATGCATGCCTTAGGGAAGCACAGGCAGTATCTAAGGCACTTGGGATTCCTGAAAATTCTGTGCTTGTTGCATCAACAGGTGTAATCGGAATGCAGCTTCCTATGGATACAATGGTAGCGGGAATCAATGCACTTCCATCAATGCTTGCTGATACACAGGAAGCGGGAACACAGGCTGCAGAGGCAATTATGACAACCGATACAAGATCTAAGCAGGTTGCCGTGACAGTTGACATAAAAGGAAAGAAAGTTACAGTAGGCGGCATGTGCAAGGGTGCGGGAATGATTCATCCTAATATGGCAACGATGCTTTGTTTTATCACAAGTGATGCAAATATCGAAAAGAGTGCACTTCAGAAGATGACAAGTGCAATAGTAGATGATTCATTTAACATGATTTCCGTTGATGGCGATACATCAACTAATGATACTGTTCTTGTAATGGCAAACGGAATGGCAGAAAATGAATGTATAAAGGAAAATACACCTGAGTACGATGAATATTTTAAAGCACTTTCATATATACTTACAGAGCTTTCAAAGATGATAGCAGGAGATGGTGAAGGTTGTACCTGTCTTTTTGAAGTAAAAGTAATTAATGCAAAAGAAAGGCAACAGGCAAGAACACTTGCAAAATCAATTGTTACCTCAAGTCTGACAAAGGCAGCTATTTTTGGACATGATGCCAACTGGGGCAGAATTCTTTGTGCAATGGGATATTCCGGAGCAGATTTTGAACCTGAAAAAGTTGATATTTACTTTGAGAGCAGTGCTGGAAAGTTAAAGATAGTTGAAAATGGCAAGGCAACTGATTATAGTGAAGAAGAGGCAACAAAGATTCTTTCACAGAATCCTGTAACGGCTATAGCTGATGTAAAGCAGGGTGATGTCAACGCAACGGCATGGGGCTGTGACCTTACATTTGATTATGTAAAAATTAATGCAGACTACCGTTCATAATTAAATAAGAAAGAATTTTAAGGAGAAATTATTGACATGGAAATGAATGAAGAATTAAAAAAAGCACAGATTCTCGTTGAGGCACTGCCTTATATACAGAAATTCAACAGAAAAATAATCGTTGTAAAATATGGCGGAAGTGCCATGGTTGACGAGGAATTAAAGAAAAAAGTAATTCAGGATGTTGTGTTGTTAAAGCTGGTAGGATTTAAGCCTATTATCGTTCACGGCGGCGGAAAGGAAATCAGTAAGTGGGTATCAAAGACAGGTGGAAATCCTCAGTTTATCAATGGCCTACGTGTTACTGATGAACCTACAATGGAAATTGCTGAAATGGTATTAAATAAGGTAAATAAGAGTCTTGTTGCACTTATAGAAGAACTTGGTGTCAAAGCGTGTGGTATCAGCGGTAAGGATGGCGGCATGTTAAAGGTTGAAAAGAAGCTTTCAGGTGGCGAAGATATAGGTTATGTAGGTGAAGTAAAAGATGTAGATACTACAATTATAACTTCACTTTTAAAAGATGATTTTATACCTGTAATCTGCCCTATAGGATATGATGATACATTTCACTCATACAATATCAATGCTGATGATGCGGCATGTGCAATTGCAAGAGCTGTCAATGCTGAAAAACTTGCATTCCTTACTGATATAGAGGGTGTATACAGAGATTATGAAGATAAGTCTTCTCTTATTTCTGAACTTACAACTGATGAGGCAAGAGAACTTCTTGCTGGCGGAACAATTGGAGGTGGTATGCTTCCTAAGTTAAATAACTGTATAGATGCGATAGAGCATGGCGTTTCAAGAGTTCATATTCTTGACGGACGTATTCCGCATTGTCTTCTTCTTGAAATATTTACTAATAAGGGTGTTGGTACAGCTATTCTTAGTAAAGAAGCAGAGAAATTTTTTGATACAAATATCTAGTTAAGGGAGAAAAATGATGGATACAAAGACAATTATTGAAACAGCTGAAGAAAAGCTTATTCATACATATAACCGTTACCAGATTGTACTTGACAAAGGTGATGGAGTAAGACTTTATGATACAGATGGAAAAGAATATCTTGATTTTGGTGCCGGAATTGCGGTATTTGCATTGGGATATAATAATAAAGAATACAATGACGCAGTAAAAGTTCAGGTTGACAAGCTCATCCACACATCAAATTATTTTTACAATGAGCCTGCAGTAAAGGCGGCCCAGGCCGTAACAAAGGCTTCCGGCATGGACAGAGTGTTTTTTACGAACAGCGGTACGGAAGCAGTTGAGGGAGCTATAAAACTTGCCAAAAAATATGCATATTTAAAGGATGGCTCAACAGACCATGAAATTATTGCAATGGAACATTCATTCCATGGAAGAAGCATGGGGGCTCTTGCTGTAACAGGCAACCGTCATTATCAGGAAGCATTTGGTCCTATGATTCCGGGAATAAAGTTTGCAAAATACAATGATCTTGAAAGTGTCAAGTCACTTGTGAATGATAAGACATGTGCCATTATCTTCGAGACAGTTCAGGGAGAGGGCGGCGTATATCCTGCCAAAAAAGAATTTATCGAAGGTGTAAGAAAACTCTGCGATGAGAAAGGAATTCTTCTTATTCTTGATGAAATCCAGTGTGGCATGGGACGTACAGGTTCTATGTTTGCATATCAGCAGTATGGTGTGAAGCCTGATATTGTTACAGTTGCAAAGGCACTTGGCTGTGGCGTTCCTATTGGTGCATTTCTTGCAAAAGAAAATGTTGCAAAAGCACTTGTTCCTGGAGACCATGGTACTACATATGGTGGCAATCCGCTTGCGTGTGCGGCATCAGCAAAAGTATTTGAATTATTTGAAAAACTCAATGTACTTGAAAATGTACAAAAAGTTGGTGCATATATGGCTAAAAAATTAGAGCAGATTGTTCAGGATTATGATATAGTAATTGAGCACAGGGGCGTAGGTCTTATTCAGGGAATTGAGTTGTCATTAAATCCTAAAGATGTGATTTCCAATGCACTTGATAATGGTCTTATTCTGTTCTCAGCAGGCACAAATGTTATAAGATTTGTACCACCTCTTGTAATAACAGAAAAAGATGTTGATGAGATGATAGTTAAATTAAGAAAAGCCCTTGATGAAACAAGGAGTTAATTATTATATGAAGCAGTTAAAGAGAGCAGCGGCGGTTTTACTTGCAGTTTGTCTGATTTTTTCGCTTGCTGCGTGTGGTGGTGTCAATATTGATAAAACGGCAAAAAATCTTCACATTGAGCAGGCAGAGAATATAAGAGTATGGTATTGTGACGACAGGTATACAGATTATCTGAATTTTGTTGCGGATAGATTTCATTCTGCAAACGAACTTGTTACAATTGAACCGGTTTTGGTTGATTCTGATAACTATCTTGAGAATATATATGAAGAGAGTGTACGAAACGGTAACGTGGCAGATGTATATCTTATGCTTACAGATGAGCTTGAAAAAGCAAGCATGATGGGTCTTACAGTTGAGAACAGTACATATTCTGATTTGTATACACAAAAAAATTATGGAAACAGTGCAATTGAAGCAGCATCATATAAAGGTAAACTTTATGGATATCCTGTCACATTTGATGTTCCATTTCTTGTATACAATAAAAATGCTGCATCTTCTGTGGAAACATTTTCACAGCTTATAGATTATTGTCATAATTATACAGTTAATGATGATAATCAGAATGTTGAGCAGCTCGTATCATGGGATGTCTCAGATATGCTTGTTAATTACGGGTTTGTGTGTGGTTCGGTTACAATAGGCGGAGAAAGCGGAGATGATAATACAAAGCTCAGTGCTGACAAAGATTTACTTAAAAAATCGCTGACTGAATTTGTAAAATTAAGAGACGAATTTGGTATTGTGCGTGCCGAGACAACGCTTGATTCATGTGCTGATTTATTTGCACAGGGAAAACTTGCATATACAATTACAGATGTTTCGCATCTTAATACAATTGCGAAGTCAGGAATTTCATATGGTGTATGTAATATTCCGGCACTTTCAGATGATATGCAGATTGAAAATATTTCCGAAAATTTATGTGCATTTGTTAATCCGTATTCATCCGATGTCCAGACTGCAAAGGCAGTTGCCAACGCTATGAGCTATGATTATGCTGCTGCTGTAAACAGCACAACAGGGCTTTTAAGTTCAAGAACTATAAGCATTAACAGCAAAGAATATAAGGATACATATGGGAAAATATATGAAATATATTCAAAGGCTGATGACAAAGCAAAATTTATGGGAGCTGCATATTTTTATACAAAATTTGATATAATGCTTCATCAGGTATGGGATGGAACTGATATAGAAACATCAGTAAATTCGTTTTTATCTGAATTAAAAGTCCAATAAAAATAAAGAATAAAAAACCTGTTATGAGTACATAATTAAGTATTAGATTGAAAATAATAGTAAATTTAATTCTTAGGAGGTACTGATGGCAGGTTTTTTGATTGCAATTTTATCGGGTGCATTAATGAGTATCCAGGGAGTGTTTAATACGGGAGTTACAAAGAGCAGCAGTATATGGGTAGCAGCTGGATTTGTGCAGATTACAGCATTTCTTACATGTGCTGTGATGTGGGTTGTTGACGGAAGACCGCAGATAATGGGTCTGTTTAATGTGTCGCCGAAGATATCGCTTCTGGGTGGTGTTATTGGTGCATTTATAACATATACGGTTGTAAAGGCTATGTCTGATCTTGGAGTTGCAAAAGCTGAGATTACCATTGTTATCAGCCAGATTGCGGTTGCCTACATTATTGAATTGTTCGGGCTTTTTGGAAGTGAGAAAAAAGATTTTTCATGGATAAAGCTGTTAGGCATTGCGGTTGCAGTTACAGGTGTAGTAATATTTAGTATGTGTGGTAATTCAAAAGAGTAAAATCATATGTAAATAAAAATATACAATAATTTAAATTCATATTAGTAAAGGAGAGTACATGGAAGATTTATTTAAAATATGCGGAATTGTTAATTTGAAAAAAGGTGAGGGACGTACTATCAAAGCCGGCGGAATGTGGGTATATGATAATGAGATAGAAAGCATTATGGGGGATGCTCCTGATGGAACACTTGTTGAAGTGCATGATTTTGACGGATATTTTATGGGAATAGGTTTTATTAACAGAAGGTCAAAGCTTACAGTCAGGATGATGAGCAGACATCAGCATGTTATTGATGAGGATTTTATTGAGCAGAGAGTGCGTGACTGTGTCGAGTATAGAAAACATACAGTTGATATGTCTTCATGCCGTCTTGTATTTGGTGAGGCTGATTTCCTTCCGGGAATTGTTATTGACAAGTTTTCGGATGTTCTTGTGGTAGAGTCTCTTGCGTTGGGAATTGACAGATTCAAGCCAATGATAGTTGATAAACTTAAAAAAGTTCTTGATGAAAATGGTATGAATATACGTGGTGTGTATGAAAGAAGCGATGCCAAGGTACGTCTGAATGAAGGGCTTGAGCGTTTTAAAGGATTTATTGGCGAAGAGTTTGATACAAAAGTTATGATAGAGGAAAATGGTGTAAAGTATTACGTTGATGTTCAGGATGGACAAAAGACAGGATTTTTCCTTGACCAGAAGTACAATCGAAAAGCAATATGGAAGATTTGTCCGGGTGCAAAAGTATTAGACTGCTTTACACATACAGGCTCATTTGCCTTAAATGCCGGAATGGCAGGGGCAGCCAGTGTACTTGGAGTTGATGCATCAGAACTTGGAGTTGAACAGGCACGCGAAAATGCGAAGCTTAACGGACTTGGGGACAGAGTTTCATTTGTATGCCGTGATGTGTTTGAACTTCTGCCTGAACTTGAAAAGAAGGGCGAAAAGTTTGACTTTGTAATTCTTGACCCGCCTGCTTTCACAAAGTCACGCAGTTCAATCAAAAATGCCGTAAAAGGTTACAGGGAGATTAACCTTCGTGCGATGAAGCTTGTTAAAGACGGCGGCTACCTTGCTACATGTTCATGCTCACATTTTATGGATACAGAACTTTTTACAAAGACAATCGGCGAGGCGGCAAGAAATGTACATAAACGTCTGCGTCAGATTGAATTCCGCACACAGGCACCTGACCATCCTGTACTTTGGGCATCAGATTCTTCACTTTATTTGAAGTTTTACATCTTCCAGGTTGTGGACGAACGTTAGGCGTTTGGCAGGAAAATAGGAAGTCAGCATCAATAAATATAAAACAAGCAGCTGTGGGAGTGGCTGGATTTATGCTCACATGCTGCTTGTTTTAAGATTATATTTGAAAATTTCTTAAAAGCAAAGATTATATCTTATGCTATTTCTTTTTTCATTGCCTTGTAGCCAATTAATACTGTCCACACATACGCACAGGTTTTTGGAATCATCAGCATACCGATCATCGGAATTACATCAGCCAACAGTACAACTGGAATATAGAATGCAAAGCTCAGGACGATTGTCAGCCACATCCAACGGAAAGATCTATCATTATTTCCTTTTGCACTTTTATAGAATAAAACTATGATAATTAATCCGGTAACATTGTCAATCGTATATATTACGATAAAATTGGAATAAGAACCATTCTCATCTGCATTATTTACAGCAAATAATTGATTAATATTTTAACAAGTCGTTTATATAATTATACGATGATTGCCGTAACACTAAGCAGTAATTAGGATCTTACTGAAGTAGTATAATTATATAAAAGAATTCTTTTTGATGCTAAAACACGTCTTAAGCCATTCAATATGTCATTACACTTATGTCACGATTTTATGACGAAATAGAAAATTAAGCGCTCTAAAATGTATTGATTCGGTAAAGTTTATTTACATAATCACATAAAAGGCATGCTTTTATAAGACAACTCAGCCACTTTCGAGGCATAAATCACCTGTATTCTGGTCCCCAAAAACCGATTTATATTATTAAAAAAGGAACGTTTTGGCATAAAAACACGCCAATTTAATTGCGCACATCGGCACAACTCCGCATAATACATTGAAACTCACTTGTTTACCCTTGCACACAAAAACTATCTGTTTTCACGGCCAGCAAATTTTAATTTTTAAATATCGCCGTCTGAGAGCTCCATCTAAAACCAAATAGAAAGCAATCATGTGATAGTATTGACATTATGTCAATTTACGCCATCAACATAAATAACAAGTTCTTAAATAGATGAAAAGAAACAGAACACTGCATTTACCTATTCTAAATTTACGACACATTTACGAAAGCTAACAATCTCACATTGCTAAAAAAATGTTTAAATTAAAAGCAAAAACATGGTATGACAATAAACAAATTAAATGAATTTCCGTATATTTGCATAATATAGGATTTGGCTCGGCAATGCAAATTCAAAAAAAAGTGTTTTTTGTTTTGCATTGCACTCGCCTTTCGCTATATTTGCACTGCGCAGGACTCGTCAGTTCACTGCACAAGACGCAAAAACGCAATATATAAAAGAGCTGATGCCAAATGTTTAAACCAACTTTACAAGCTATGCTTTCGGTAAGGCTTAATGCTGGTAAATTTAAACTAAGATAAAAGACTACAAGGCATATGACTTTAACTTCTTTAATAACAAAAGCACTCCCCTTCTTGTTGCTCTGCA
>ENA-OPBM01001610-OPBM01001610.1-human-gut-metagenome-genome-assembly--contig:-NODE-1610-length-12785-cov-2.359230_pt1 | contig 12785 bp, 14 predicted proteins | sample MGYA00241069_ERZ501454 | MGnify/ENA primary metagenome ERZ501454 (study PRJEB25962, sample SAMEA2042625) | human gut metagenome | biome: human gut; feature: human-associated habitat; material: faeces... | reverse complement strand
CTTTATCAATATCCACATCCCGCTTCGTAGGAAACTTTTTCAAGTTCACTTTTTCATTTGCCTTTACGCGATACCGATCAATATCAATTTTTCCTTTTTTTATGTTTTCCATGGCATCCTCCTTTACAAAAAACATCTATATCTTTATTATATTCCTTTTGAACCGTTTATATGAAATAGAATTGAATTATTTAGTATAATAGAAAAAAACAGAAAAGGAGGGTTGGATTGATGGAAAAAAAGAATAATGAAAAAAGAACCGGCCGTCTGTCAAACCTTTCGGAAGTATTCCAACTTTCAAAAGAAGGAAAAACTCTCTTTTCCAATCCGTCATTTCGTTTCTGGCAGCTGCAAAATAAATGGAAACATATCGCCGGTTCCATGATCGCACGGGAATCTTACATTTCTTTTGAAAGGAAACAGACACTTTATATTACCGTCACCAATTCCGTCTGGATGAACCACCTCTATATGATGAAAGCGGATCTTCTCAAACGGATCAGAGAAGACGACTACGGGAAAAAGTACACAGATATACGCTTCGTTGCGGGCCGGGCGAAAATCGAACGCCCCCCGGAATCCTCTCTTGCCCCTGTAAACAACCGGCGGGAAAAAGAAGAAAAGATATATTCCGTTCCCCTTTCGGAAGAAGAACGGAACTCTATCGATAAATGGACCGGCGCTTACATCTCCGATAATAATACCCGCAGCCTTTTTACAAAAATGATGAAAGCCGCCGCGGCAAAAAGGAAAGGAGAAATCCGGGCCGGCTGGCATCCCTGTGCCGTCTGCGGTGACCTTATCCCTCCCGGCATAAATACCTGCACTGTCTGCGAAAATAAAAAAGAACAGTCCCAAATAGGAAAAATCATGCTTCTTTTAAAAGAACGCCCCCATCTTTCCTACAACGAAATTTACAAAAAGATTCCCTGTAAATATACAGCCTACGAAGAAGCCAGAGAAACACTCATACAGAGAATACGGGAAAACATTTACAGGAAAATTGACAGTCCTCTTAACAAACGGATCCTTCTTTCCATGATTCTTCACAAACCGCTGAAAGATATTTCATTAAGGGAAGCGGAAACCGCCCTCCGCAACATACCGGAAACAAAATTTGACATTATCAATAAAAAATAATTATTTGAAACAGCTTTTCTTTCATACCATTTTCATTCCATAATCCCTGTTTCAAACAAAACAAAACTGAGAAAAAAGATAAGCCCTTTATGGGAGCTTATCTTTTTTCTCAGTTTCACGTGAAACACATTATCCTTCTATTTTTATTTCTTTTCCATAAGCACCAAGAGATTCATCAGTCGTTGTGATGATAGTCTGAATTTCTTTCTTAGTAAGATAAGAGAAAAGAGTATTTCTTCGTTCTTTATCAAGTTCACTCCCTACATCATCCAATAAAAGAAGAGGATATTCGCCTGTTTCTTTCTTCACAAATTCCAGTTCCGCCAGCTTCATAGACAGGATAGCTGTCCGCTGCTGCCCTTGGGAGCCATAAGAAGAAATGTCATTTCCATTCATAAGAAAAATCAGATCATCCCGATGCGGACCGACGGAAGTATGACAGAAACGGCTGTCTTCTTCTCTGGCAAGAGCCAATTTTTCCAAGTACCATTCTTCATCAAACCGCTCTTCCTGATTTCCGCTTTTCCTGTACTTCATTAAAATACTTTCTTTCTTATCAGTCAAAAACGATTCCATAGAAGAAACAATTTCATTCATTTTTTCTATGGTTTCCATTCTTTTTTTTACGATATACGATGCTCTTTTGGCAATCTGCATATCCCATATATCCACATCCGCCATAAATCCATGAAAACGAGCTTCTTTAAATGCTGCATTCCGCTGCTGTACCGCCCTGCCATAACGGAGTATTTCTTCATAGTACCGCGGACTGACCTGGGAAATCTCCAAATCAATAAAACGACGGCGATTCTGCGGCGCCCCCTTAATAAGCTGGAGCTCATCCGGCGTAAAAAGCACGGTACGAAACATGCCCATAAGATCTTTTTTTTTCGTAGCCGTCTCATTAATTAAAATCTTTTTTCCTTTATTCCGGGATAATTTGATTTTGATTTCATGCGTTACACCGCGAACAGTAAAATCCAGAAGAATTGTTCCTTCTTCTTTATCGAGGCGAATTAATTCCTCATCATTGCTTGTACGGAAAGACTTTCCCACAGAGGCGAAATAAATCGCCTCAATGATATTCGTTTTTCCTGCACCGTTTTTTCCTGTAAGGAAAGTCATGTTTCCGGCAGGCTCAATAGAAAAATCTTCAAAATTCCGTATCTCAATGAGATGGGTTTTTCCGCATCTCATTTCTTCGCCCCGATTATCCTGTATACTTCTCCATCAAGAGATAATTCATCTCCGATACGGATTTTTTTTCTTTTTTCCTTAATAATAACTCCATTTACAAAAATTTCATGCTTTTCAATAAAATTTCCTGTCTCACCACCGGAAGAAATCATATTTTCTTTTTTTAAAAATTGATCCAGCTGAATATAATCTCCATATATTTCTATTTCTTTCATCAGCGGCCTCTCATGGGCGTTACAACATAGCGATACGCCTTATCTTCTTCCTGTTCTACCACCATAGGTCCATTTTTCTTTACATGAAGAATGATCTTTTCCCCTTTCGAATGTCTCAGAATATCTTCCACATAAGTGCAGTTAAAAGTAATCTTCACATCAGCACCGTCCAACTCTGCCGGAATGGATGTTTCAGAACGGCCGATATCGGGATCTTCCTCAAAAGCTTCCAGCGTTCCGTTTTCAAATTTAAAATTAATTGTCTTATAACTCATATCCCTGGAAATCGGACTGACAAAACGGACAACCTCTTCAAAATCCTTCAGATCCAAAGTCGCATTTAAATCGAAACTTGACGGGAATACTCTCTTATAATCGGGATAAACGCCATTAATAAGATTGGAAAGGAAATATGTCTCCCCGAAAGAAAAAGCAACATGCCGGCTCGCCCAGGATATTTCCATCATATCATCTTCCCCGACAGGAAGAAGACGGATCACATCCTGAAGTACAGAAGCGGAAACAATAAAATTCCCTTTTCCTGTCGGTATTTCTTCAAGAGATATCTCTCTTGCCGCCAAACGATGGGAATTCGTAGCGGCCATAGTAAATACGTTTTCATTAATATCACAGAGAATACCGGTAAAAATAGGATTTTTCGCGTCCGTAGAGGCAGCAAAGGAAACGAGATTCACCATTTCTGCAAAATCTTTGCATTTCATATTTACATGGAACGTATGATCAATTTCCGTAACCAGCGGAAATTCTGCCGTATCTCTTGTGGGAAAATGGGAATTATACTGGCCCGCCTTAAAGAAAACAGTACTTTCGCCTTTTTTCTGTTCCATAACAACCGGACCGGAAGGCATCATTTTTATGGTAGACAAAAGATGGGGTGCCGAAATAAGGACGGATCCCCGCTCTTCAACATCAGCTTCGCAAAAAGTACGGATGCCGATGGAATAATCATTAGCTTGAAATTCGACTTTTCCGTCTTCAGCGGAAATAAAGAAACCATTATTTGTGTTTGATGTGACTTTTGTCTGTGCTGCGCGTTGTACTCTTTCTAAAGCACGGCATAAGTCCTGTGTTTGGAATGTAACTTTCATGGTAGCTCCTTTACTAATATAAATTACAAAAAATAAAAGCAGTAGAAGTAGTTTGTGTGAATAAGTGAATAAGTCTGTGCAAAGGATATATTTTCTTTCTTTTTCGAAGGGAATAACTTTGTGAATAATGAAAATTTTTATTCACTGAATAAACAGTTTTTTATAAAAAATGATTTATTCACAAGTTATAAACAATTTATTTACCCAAAAAATTGTTTTTTAAACAAGTATTTTACCTTTTCCTTTTGAGAAGAGTTAATATATCTTTCAGTTCTTTTCTCGTCCTGTCATTATTTTTGAGTTCTTTTTGTACTCGTTCGTAAGCATGGACAATCGTACTGTGGTCTTTATTGAAATATTTTTCCAAAGAGAGAAAAGAATCATTCAGTTCTTCGCGGGCAATATACATTGCCATCTGCCTTGGAATGACCACATTTTTGGGACGGGATTTGCCTAAAACCTGTTCTTTCTTTACATTATAATACTTGCAGACAGTATCAATGATTGTTTCGGCAGATAAATGACTGTAAAGATCCACCTTGATGATATCGGCAAGGGCGTCTCGGGCGTTTTCCAAAGTAAGGGGAACATTCTTGATCTGGCAATAACCGACAACCTGTTTGAAAGCACCTTCCAGTTCGCGGACACTGGAATTGACATTTCCCGCAATAAAAGAAATTACTTCTTCAGGCATATCGATATGGGAGCGTTCCGCCTTCTTCTGCAGAATGATGGAACAAATTTCAAAATCAGGAGGAGAAATATGGGCGATCATACCGCTGGAGAATCGTGTTATCAAGCGTTCATGAAAATCTTTCAGATCGCTCGGTGTACGGTCACTTGTCGTAATGATGTAGTTATCATTGTCAGCAATCGCGTTAAAAGTGTTGAAAATTTCCATACGGGATGATTCTTTCGTACCGTTAAAAAATTGAATATCATCAATAAGCAAGTAATCCACAGTGCGGTATTTTTCACGAAATTCCTGCATCTTTCCGCTGCGAATTGATTCAATGAGTTCATTCGTAAAGTTCTCGCTCGTTACAAAGAGAACGGAAAGATCAGGACGGTGAGTTTTTACATAATTGGAAATAGCAAGAAGAAGATGGGTCTTGCCCAAACCTGAAGGGCCGTAAATGAACAGTGGATTATAATTACTGGCTTCCGGCTTTTTTTTAGAATAATTAGTATCGGGAGAATCCGTATATTCTTCACAGGAAAGAGCGATGGCATGGGCTGATTGGAAAGCAATTTCATTACAGTTGCCATGGACAAAATTATCGAAAGTATAATCGTCGAATTTATAAGGAAATTTCTTTTCCGGAGATTTGACCGGAAGAGGAACGGCAGAAGGCCTGATGGAAGATGGATTATCTAAAATACTGGGAAGTTTAACTTCTTCCGGATTTTGCGGTTTGATATTCATGAAATCAGGTATTACAGGTTCCTCATAGATTTCTGGGTTTTCTTCTGTCTTATAAGGAGAGAAAGATATATCGGGATTTTCCTTTTTCTCCTTATCGGGTAGAGAAGAAACAGGAGGAATTCCAAAATTTCCGGAAGTTTCAGAAACAGCAGATGTTTCCGGTACCGGATCAGCAGCGGGAACTTCGCTGTTTTCCTGAGATTGAAGAATCAGCTTTACAGGCATTCCGCTTTTTTCAGAAAGGATTTTCTCCAATTTTGTCTTGTAGACAGCGTTGATCCAGGGAATCATATAAGGGACGGTAGTCATGGCTGTGAAAATACCGTCGGAAAAAGAAATGGGAAAAACAAAACTATAAAAATTATTATAATATTCGGGATTTTTTATTTTTATTTCCTCTAAGACATGTGTCCAGAGTTCAAAAATTTCCATTTGTACATCCTTTCATACCCGGGCTGTTTAAAAGAGGAATAAATCTGTGAATAACTGTGAATAACTGTGCACAACTTTATAAATATGTACATACTCATCAGATTTTATCGGATAAAGTAAGAAAAGGAAAAAATTAATATTCCTGTGAATAATTTTATTGTATCATGTTGTCTTATCGCTGTCATTTACAAGATGTACCCTCCTCGGGATCACTTTATACTATTCAACGGGCACTTATCTATAAGGAAAAGAGCCTGTTGAAGAAAGGAAGAAGAGGGATCATTTTAGAAAATTGCTTGCTTTTTCCGAAGATATTTGTTATTATATTGCAGTCACATAGACAGTATCTATGTGAAAATACAGGGGCATAGCGCAATTGATAGAGCAACGGTCTCCAAAACCGTAGGTTGGGGGTTTGAGTCCCTCTGCCCCTGCCATATACGGCCCAATAGCTCAGCTGGATAGAGCACTTGACTACGAATCAAGGTGTCGGGAGTTCGAATCTCTCTTGGGTCACCAGAATATGTTTATCCGAACTCCCCATTTTACAGAATTTTGTAAGATGGGGAGTTCGGTTTTATAATTGTACGGTGATGCTTTAAAAAGTTTTCCTATATGAAGTCCGGTCTTCAATAGATTTTTATGCTGCTGATCGGATGAATGCCGGGTATGGATAATGGCTTTTACTGTATTAAAAAACAGCCTCCTTCAAAAAGTAGGTCGGCTGTGTGCTATTCCCATAAACGTAATAAGCCCCGGTTGGAGTATTACATTCCCGCTGTCGTATTAACGGTACGATAGCGGGATTTTTTTATATTGCAATTATAATTTCTCTATTAACTTTTCTCGTTTTCCCGCGTACTCCTCTTCAGTTAGAACCCCTGCATCGTAAAGCTGTTTTAGCTTCAGCAGAGTCTCTGCCGCAGTGGCCGCATTCGCTACGGCTTCTTTTTCTGCAGCTTCTTCGGCTTCTGTCATCTCTGCAAGTTTTGCTGCCTCGGCCCGGATACTTTCGACATCCGACCCGGCAGGGGCAGCAAACTGGAAGGTGGTAAATTCTTCCGGAGACATTTCAATAGCGCATCGGCGGCTTTCCGTAAATACGCAAGCCACTGTACACTGTTTTGCTCGGCCTTTGAGAAGAATACCGGCAATAGCTCCGATAGGGCCGAGGATAACAGCACCTAAGAACCCCCACCCCATCGATGGGCCAAATTTAAATTTATTTTCTTCAGTGATTCGTTCCCAGACTTCCAGATCCTTGTCGACACGGATAACGCGGAACTTCCCGCTTTTATCTGTATAACCTAAAACTATATTTTTACCGGTATTATTAATTTCAACTTTTTTAGCGAAATTGGCACCTATTACTTTCATACTTGTTTCTCCTCAATAAAAGTTATTGAATATCAGATTGCATAGAACGGCTAATCCTAAAATTCTAATACTTTGGCAGTTAAACCGATTGAGTTGTATCGGTATGCATCTTGGATTTTCCGATACAAGCATTATACCGCCTGCCGATTATAAAATCGTTTCAAACAGACTTTTTTATTATTAATTTCCACGCAGACGATTTTGCCGTTTAGAGCGTATAAGTGCTATAAATTGATTTCTCCTTTAACTTTCAAGCAAAGTGGCTTCCTGAATTAATTTTTGCACGATCGTTTCATTGCATTCTTCGACAAGGGATTTCATTCGAAACAAGTCTATAATAGCCCAAATGAAAACGCCTCCGTAAGTAATCCAGTATAGTATATTTCTTACCGGTTTCCTTAAATAAAAATAATGAATACAGAAAAACCAGCAAAGATAAGCGACTGAGAGGTCTTTCTCTTTCGCTGCAAGTCTGTTCGTTACATAATTTTTTTGTGCAGGTGTCAATTCATTTAGTAATAAGGCTGTTTTTTCTGTCATATTGATGATTTTCTCCTTTATAAAATTAATGACTTTTGAAAGGATATATTATGCAGCAGCCAGTCCTAAGATTTTTACACTCTTCAGTTTAAGCCGGGGAAGGACAGGCGCTTCAAAGAGGCGTGCTTCGGTAATTATTTTTTGATTGAAAGAAAGTTCTCCAGAAAAATTCATCATTGTCTCCGCAAATAAAAAAAACTTATTTTAACGGCTGCCATTTAAATTATAATACAGGAAAAAGCAAAAGAATATTTTCTCGTGATTTCGTGGACGGAAGTAAGAAATATTTCAAATGTATCTGCCGGTGAAAACTGCCATCCGATGGACAGCGGGCATATTTATGCCAGTTTTTCAATCATTTTATTCCATCCGGCTTTTTGGAGGCGGTGAAGCAGGACAGTCGCGCAAGAGGCGCGGATGCATTGGTCAAGTAAAAGGGCGCACCATGCGCCGACAAGGCCCCATCCCATGACAAAAAGGAAGAATGCTGTCATGATAGGACGGAGAATCGTGATGCTTACGAAAGCATACGCCGCAACAGAAGCGGTCTTTCCGCTGCCGCGCAGGATACCTGCACAGACGAGGGCATGTCCTGCCGGAAAATTCACGACAGCGCAGATAAGCATAGCGATGCCGCTCATAGCAAGCGCTTCGGGATCGGAAGGAAAAGATTTCTTCTCTGAAAACGGCAGTGAGGGTGAACGCGGCGGTGGAACAGATCAGAGTCCATTTAATGCCTGCCCGTTTAAACGCGTGCCATTCGGTTTCCGATTTTTTGCCGATAGACTGCCCTGCGGTGACCATGCTCGCTTTGCCGAATCCTACGATGTAGTCCCAGTAAATATCGGCAATATTCATACAGATACTGTGGACGGCAAAGGGAATCGTGCCAAGGCTCGCAGCCATGCGGGTGAAAAGAACCATGCCTATACGCTCAAAACCCTGTTCACTGAAAACAGAAAGGAAAATAGGTGTGACTTTTTTGAAATACGCTTGGTCGGGAATGAAAGAACCTCCTTCAAGAAGGTGGTCTTTTTTCATAAGATAAATCGTCCAGCACAGACTGAAAATGGTGCTTATGACCGTGCCGATTGCCGCGCCGGCGACACCCATGGCAGGAATCGGCCCCATGCCGAAGATCAGGATGAAATTCATGATGACATTCACTATATTTCCCAGAATATTTGTCTTCATGATGATTGCCGTCTGGCCGAAGCCAAGCTGGACTGCCTGGAAAAAGAGGGTGAATGAAGAAATAAAAACGGAAAGCAGCGCAATATTTCCGTAAGCGAGAGCTTCCGCCATATATTCTGTCTTTGCGCCCATAAGGTAGAAAATATCTTCGAGGAACAGATAAAAGATAATGTGGATGAACAGAAGGACGATGGCTCCGATGAAAATAGATTTCTTCAGGATATCGGAGGCGTTTGTCCTGTCATTCCGCCCGGCGTCCCGGGAAACAAGAAGAGTCACGGAGGAAGCAAGAGAGCGGGTAAAGCAGAGAATGACGAGCCGCGGCTGGAGGAAAATACTGACCGCCGCAATGGAAACAGCCCCCAAGGTGCCGACCATGATTAAATCCGCGGAAGCAAGGAGAATCATGAAGAGACCTTCCAGCGCCGCAGGCAATGCGATCTTTAAATATTTTTTATCGTAACTCCGGATCATATATGCCTCATGATTAAATATTTTTAAAATTGTCGATTTAATATATGTACATTTTACTCCTTTTGTTCAGTATTTGCAATTGATAGAATACTTTTCTCCAGAAAAACTAAAGAAGCGGTAAAAAAATATATCCTTATACTTATGGGATGCTAACCGGGATGGGTATGAAAAAAGAGAAGAAATAAAATCTATATTGACAAAATTCGAAAAAGAAGATAGTCTTATGGCACAAACAGTATTATAACAGTTATGAAGGAGTACCTTATGAATCATGGAGAATCAACCGTTATTGAAACGGTCAATGCGGCAAAACCGAATTTTAAGAAAGAAGAACTGCTGAACGCTATGAAGTACCGCTATGCGACAAAAAGATTCAGTGAAAAAACTATTCCGCCGGAAGACTTTGAAGTGCTTTTGGAAACGGCCCGTCTGGCTCCGACTTCTTTCGGACTGGAAACGTGGAAAATACTTGTCATTCAGGACAAAACGCTTCGTGAAGAAATGAAGGAATTCGGATGGGGCATTAAGGACAAACTGGATGCCAGTCATTTCGTGGTATTCCTGGCACGGAAAAAAGCAGATATCACTTTCGGCTCAGATTACATCAGGCATATGCTGAAAGACGTCCACCAGGTACCTGATGAAGTCTATGAATTTTACAGAAACGCTTACGGTAATTTCTCAGAAAATGATTTCAAAACGCTGGAAAGCGAACGGAGCGCTTTTGACTGGGCGGGGAAACAGGCGTACATCGTCATGGCACATATGATGGCCGTGGCAGCGCTCATGGGAATTGATTCGTGCCCCTTGGAAGGATTTATACCCAAGGAGATGGATAGGCTTTTGGGAGAAGAGCACGGCCTTTTCGATACGGAACATTTCGGGATCGCCGTGATGGCAGCTTTCGGATACCGCGGAGAAGATGTTCATCGGAATAAGACCCGTCGTCCGCTCAGCGAATCAGTTCTTTGGAAGTAATATCAGTATGCTTTAGATCACTGTGGATTCATAGAGTCCGGCGGTCTTTCTACCGGAATGAAAGAAATATAGCAGTGCCCTTGTCTTTTAAATTTTGTCAGGACTCATATTCGTGCATCAAAAAAGAGCAGATTTTCAAAAATCTGCTCCTTTTACGTGGGATCATTCCAGGAAAGGGACGACGGCGCTGCCGTGGGGGATGATATTGATGGTGTAGTCCGTCTTACCTTCTTTCTCTAATTGTTTCTTTGCCAGTTCCCAGGCTTCCTGTACGGTGGCGACGGGGATCTGTGGCGTTTTTTTCCGGATGATGTCGAAATTTTCCGGTTTTGTTACGAAGTAGATAGTATGGGTCGTAGCGGTGATGAGGTTTTCAAAAGCGACAAAGAAGGGGATGGTAAAGCATTTGCGGAGAGCTTTTTCCATGTCTTCCAGATTATCGTATTTGAAACTGTCCAGGTAGGCCGGCGGTTCCATGATGTCATCCGCTTCAATCATAGTGATGATGATGCCGCCCTTTTTTGTTGCCATGTCGGATGACGTGTAGCACTTCGTTCCTTGGTAAAGATTGGTGTCTTTCGGGTAGCCTCCCGCGCTGACGATGGTCACGTCGGCTTTCTGTTTCATGGGAACTTTCTGCATACGGTATGTTTCTTTCGCGCCTGCCGACCATGCCCGACACTTCGCCGTCAGCGTTGATAAGGGAGTGGACGAGGAAACAGGGACGGAGCATATCGCAGCCTTCCTGCATATCTTCACTGACCGGATTTCCTTCCGTTTTAAGGACATGGGAATCGGGATTCAGTCCGGAGCCGACTTCGTCGCCCAGGGCGTGGCAGTGGTTCTGCTGGATGGTATCCCACCCTGCTACGCCGGGAAGGACAAGTTTGCGTCCGCCGCCGAAGCCCGCCATGTCATGGGTGGAAAGAGCGTTCAGGAGTCCGCTTCCGCGACGCGTTTATTCAGCCATACTTCTGTACCGCGGGTGGTCACGCCCATACGGGTGAGCATGTTTTTATCCCGGCAGTCATGCTGGTACATGGCAATGCGTCGCGCCACTTCTTCTCCCACACATTCGATATTTTCCGCTTCGCTGTGCGCCCTGTGGGTACCCTGGGCGAAAACGATGAAAATATCTTCATCAGGAATTCCTGCGAGGTTCAGTTCATTGACTACATGGACAGTGAAATCGTGGGCATGGTTCCACGCGCGGGTGATATCCGCCACGATGAGGCAGACCTTGTCGCCCTTTTGTACTTTTTCGGCAAGCGGCGCGGAGCCGATGGGGCGGCGCATACATTCGACAGTCGCTTCTTTAATGTCGCAGGCAGCTGTCGGTACGCCTTCCAATACATCGGATACATGCTCTTCGGGGAGCATGACCGTCTGGAAACCGCGGCCGAAAGGAAGTTTGTATTCTTTTAAAGCCATAATGAATCTCCTTTATTAAACCATATTTTTACAGCAAATTCATGACGGAATGATGAGCGCCATGAATTTCAGGTCGCCGTCTCCCGTATTTTCAAGTCCGTGGGAATGGCCATCGGCGCAGTATGTCGTGTCACCCGCATGGACTTCATAGGTTTTTCCGTCGTCGGTGTAAAGACCTGTTCCTGAAAGAATGTAGTAGGACTCTGCATTTCCCGTATGCCGGTGGACACCAAGCGATGCGCCTTTAGGGATGGTGACTTCCGCATACATTTGAACTTTCTCCTTTTTCTGTTCATCGGTCAGAAGCGGCCGGAGGATGACTTCGCCTTTTCCTACGAAAGCGTTTTTGCGGACGATCGGTTCAAGCATGACAGTTCTCCTTTTTGCAATGCTAAGTTTCTTTTATTATATGACAGAACGCGATGTAAAAACATATAATAATAAAAAGAAATCAAGGAGGATTGGAGTACCGCGGAGAATATGGCGCTTATCACTGGGGGACCGGGAATCGGCAGCAAAACATGTTTCTTCTAAACCGTCCGGGGGTCACTTGCAGTATAAATCACATTTGTTTATAATAAAACGCATATATGAGAAGAATATGTAATAGAAAAAGGAAGTCGGAAACGTGATACATGAAATAAAAGCGCGCCGCAGCACACGGCGTTTCATCAAAAAGAACATCCCTGAGGAAGATTTGCATGCTCTTTTGGAAGCAGCCTCCTGGGCGCCGTCGGAGCATAATGAGCAGCCCTGGCGCTTTGTAGTCGTCCGCGGAGACGCGCGGAAAGAAGTGGTCCGCGCGCTGAAAGAAGGTATCAAAAGGAACCGGAGAGACAAAGCGGCCATTTTCGGAAAGGGGTATGAGAAATATATCCCCGCCGCGATTTATACGGCCCGCGTGCTGGAACAGGCACCGGTCATCGTCTTCTTTATCAACAGCAAGGGGAAGGACTACTACGGCGAATTTCCCATAGACGAGCATCTGATGGAAATGGCGGACATCCAGTCGGTGAGCGCGGCGATCCAGAATATGTGCCTGGAAGCGACGGCGAGGAATATCGGGACGCTGTGGACCTGCAATATTTTCTTTGCTTATGACGAACTGAAAAAATGGCTGAATGTGGAAGGGGAAATGGTGGCGGCCATCGCCCTGGGGTACACAGACAGAGAAATCCAACCGCTCCCGCGGAAACCGCTTTCCGAAACGGTGACCTACCGCGGTGAATATCCGAAGGAAGAATAAAACAGCGGCCATATGCCATGCCTGTG
>ENA-OPBM01001598-OPBM01001598.1-human-gut-metagenome-genome-assembly--contig:-NODE-1598-length-12850-cov-2.534115_pt1 | contig 12850 bp, 9 predicted proteins | sample MGYA00241069_ERZ501454 | MGnify/ENA primary metagenome ERZ501454 (study PRJEB25962, sample SAMEA2042625) | human gut metagenome | biome: human gut; feature: human-associated habitat; material: faeces... | reverse complement strand
GAAGTTCTTTGGCGATTAACTGGATTGATGAGAATATTCCTGCTATATTAAATGCCTGGTACCCGGGAGAACAAGGCGGTACTGCCGTTGCTGAAGCTTTGTTCGGTGATTATAATCCCGGAGGACGTCTTCCTTTGACATATTACAGAAGCCTTGATGAGCTTCCTGCTTTTGATGATTATGATATTCAGAAAGGCAGAACTTATATGTATTTTGAAAATAAACCTTTGTATCCGTTCGGATATGGGTTGAGTTATACCCGCTTCGATTATAAAAACCTGAAGAGTGAAGTTTCCGATGATGCCGTGAATTTGAAGTTTACGGTGAAAAATACCGGGAAGTATGCCGGAGATGAAGTTGCACAAGTGTATGTGCGTTTCCCTGAATCGGGAATAAAAGTCCCTTTAAAACAGCTTAAAGGTTTTGAACGTGTACATATAGGAAAAGGCAAGTCTGCTCAGGTATCTGTATCTATTCCTAAAAAGGAGTTGCGTCTTTGGGATGAGAAGGACGGAAAATTCTATACGCCTTCGGGTAATTATATTTTCATGGTCGGATCGTCTTCGGATGATATTCGTTTACAGCAAGTAGTTAAACTTTAATAGAGGTTATTCATGAAACGACTATTAGTGATATTGATAATGTGCTACGGAGTTTTGGGTGGAATATCCGCTCAAATTTCCGGAGTACATTTTCCGAAAATGAAACCGGTGCAGACGCCTGTGTTCGTTTCGGTAGGAGGTGCGACGGAAAGTCCTGAAGCGCTTCATATTTGCCGGATCTTTCAGGGAATTATTAACCGGGATTCTGCGGAAGTGTTCCTTTCGACCGGAGATAAAGAATTAGACTGGTTTAAGTATTTAGACGTTAAATATAAACGTCCGGATCAAGGTGTTATTGTCACGGGTGAAAATCGGGGATTGCGCACTTTGTTCAAATCGTATAAAGACCGTTTGGATAAATTGGTAATATGTAATTTTTCGGATAATGACTATACCTTCAATATGGCGTTGTTGATGGCTTGTGCCGAAGATGCTTTGCCTGTATCAGAAGAACTTAAGGATGAGTTGGTTGCCGAGTTCGGATGGGATAAGGAGATTGTCGATATCCGGAATAATTGGAGCACGATAACTCAGGCTTATAATTGGGCGTTAGAGGAAATTATGCCTAAACTTAACAAGCAATTGGTTTTTAGTATCGGCTTGCGCGACGATTGGAGAAATGGCGGTTGGCGTATTTATGATTATGCCGTGGCTTCACGCTCATTTGCTTTTTGGGTGGATGATGAGACGACTACGGGGAAGAATATTATTAAAAAAATATTAAATACGCCGGGATATCCTAAAAATGCGGTGGTAATGGGGTACGGTATGCATGGAGACGATCTTAATCTCACGACTAATCCCGAAGGGTTCGGATTTGTAGTGAGCGATCTTTTCCCGAATGCCAGTTATTATTCTTCGTTCCCTTCCGAAACATTTGAGGAGCGTCAGCCAGAAGGTGTGGCTGTCGATGCGGAAACGAATAAAGTATATGTTGCATTGCATTGGAGTGACGGGGACAATATTCAATTCAATCATAACGGGACATTGGATATTTGGAAACAGTCTGAACGGGGAAAAGTGCCTGTTTCTATGACTTTATCTCCGGCTTTGACCGAAATCGCTCCGTTCATTTTGCAATATTATTATGAGAATAGAACCGATAATGATGAGTTTATCGGAGGTCCTTCGGGAGTACAATATATCCAAGAACCTTATTATAAACCGGATGATTATGAATCATGGTGTGTAATGAACGGACAGTATCTGAAAGCCGCCGGCATGTTCAGTACGGCATCCTCATTACGTTGGCCTGCACAACCTTTTTATAACAATGGTTTTGTAAAAACAGGAGTTACCGGGACTTTGGCATGGACAAACGGGGCTTACAAAGATGCCTATAACTGGTGCGGTATGCCGGTTGTCGGTACAGGCGGAGTTTGCAGTGATGAAGACGGTATTTATAATTATTTGAAGGGCGTTGCTGCTCGAAATGATATTCCTGTATTTACCGGAGTATATATGGTTCAGGCCGGATTGGGAGGCGCCGGATATGCTGCGATAAACCGTGTTGTGGAACGTTTGCAAAGTGAGTTTCCCGGAAAATATGTGTTTCTGAAAGCCAGCGATTTGTTGGCTACGGCAAAAAAATATTTTACAGAGCGACAGAAACCCTATAAGGATCTGGCTATTCCGGGTCGTATAGAAGCTGAAGATTTCGATTTAGGAGGTCAAGGTGCTGGTTTTTATGATATGGCGACTTCTAATGAAGGCGGTGCATACCGAAATGAAGAGGGTGATTATGTCGGTGTGGGAGTCGGCGGATCGGGGTATCATATCGGCTGGACTACTACCGGAGAATGGTTGAATTATACGGTAAATGTCGAAAAAACAGCTACGTATAAGATGACTGTCCGTTATTCTACACCTTCAGGACAGGATAAAGGTATTTGTGTCATGTTGGATGATGAGGTGCTCTCTTCAATGGAGTTGAAATCTACATCCGGAGTCGATAATTATGCCGATTATATGGTAAGGGTAACGATACCCGAAGGAACTCATAATTTACGGGTACAGATAACGAATGGCGGAATGAATCTCGACTATTACGATTTCGAAGAAGATACGGAGACCATTCCTGTAATAGAGAGAAGCAAAGGATATAAAATCATCGCGGTACATAGTGGCAAGGCATTGGCTTTGAAAACGAATAATACGACAAACGGAACGAAAATTATTCAGAAAGAATATACCGGAGACAATACGGAGATATGGAGATTGAACGTCGCCGGTGATGCATGTTACGGTTTGCAGAATGTCGCTTCCGGATTGAATATCGTTTTGAGAGGAACGAATACGATCGGTCAATTTCCTTTTGATTGCACCGTGAATAACGGAAAATGGAATTTGTATTATCAAGGAGACGGCTGTTTCACTATCGTACAAAAAGGAGCATTGAAATATCTCGAGATTTCGGATAGTTCGATGAACGAAGGAGCGGAGTTATCTGTAGGAGATTTGACAGGGGAAGATAATCAGAAATTTAGGATAGAAGAAGCTGCTGACTACACGGGTGTGGATCACTCTATTATTTCTGAAAATTCTGTCGGTGTTGCTTATCCGAATCCGTTTGTCAATGAAATATATATTCCCGTTTCTATAAAACAGTCTCAAGATATAGAAATTGCTTTATTCGATCTTGCAGGACGCTGTGTATATAGAAATATGATATTTCTGAATGATGGTGATCGTGAATTGGTTGTTTCCGGAAATAACTTGCCTTCGGGAATATATGTTTGGAGATTGAACGGGGAGTCTGTTCATTCGTATGGTCGTGTAGTAAAGAAGTAGAGAATTTTGGAATCGGCTATTTAAAGTCGGTTCCAAAAAGTTAAAAAACAACTTAATTATTATATACATTAACTTTTAAATTGTATGTTATGAAAACGAGAACAATTACTTTTTTAGGGCTTTTTGCCGGCTTGTTTGCGACGGCTTCGGCTGAAGACCTTGTCATTAAAATGACAGAAGAAAGCGGTGTCGAAATTGTGAATGATGCCCGTTTTGATATTGTAAACAAGTGTTTGGGAAATACAATGCCCGGAACAACCATCTGTTTGGGTGAAATCGATTTTGGAGACGGAACGACTTATGCTGCTAACGGTGCGGAATTTGCACATGAAAATCCGGATACGGAAGGTACATTAGATTTCTATATGGGAGATCCGGATAACGGAGGTTTATTGTTTACACAAATCGATGTTAAGGGTACGAATGCTTTTCAGTATTATCGTACTTTCCGTTATAATTTTTATCCTGAAGGTACTGATGGTTTTACCTGGCCTACCGGAAAGCATCAAGTATATATGCGCTATAATAACTGTGAAGGTAATCTGAAAAAGATCGTGTTTTATAACAATGAATTTACTGAAGAAGAGCAAGGGGAAATGCCTGATCCGACATATGATTATTTTTCAATTCCGGCAAGTGCAGGTTCTGTTGTGAATCCGGAAGTATGTCCAGATGCTAAATTAAATGATGGTGTTTGGGGAAATACAGGAGAAGGATTGATTGTTAAATTTCCGTCGATAGATTTTAAAGATGGAAATACGTATCAACAGATAGCTGTGGTTTCTACTCATGGAGGGTCTACTAATCCGGATGGTTTCCTTGAAATTTATATTGATGGTACGGATAGTGAAGATAACATGATTGCTAAAATATGGACGGCTCGAGACTGGCGTTGGATTGTTTATGGTACGTTAGCAAAAGACTTAGAGAAAAATATCAGTGGTGTGCATGATCTTTATGTAAAATGGACGGGTGCTACAAACTTGAAAGAAATTCAATTGATTGAAGGAACTCCTTGGGAAATAGAAGATGATGAGCCTGAAAAGATAGAGTTGATAGACGAACCTCTTACTGATAACGCTTATGGCATGCATTTCGATTCGATGGGGGGTATTGAGAACACCGTTGAATTTATGGCATACGGTTCAGATGATCTGAAATTTGAGGCTTCTAATATCGGTTATACTTCTTATGGTGTGGTTTTGAAATTTGTTGACGTTGATTTCCAAAATGGACAATTTACTCGTATTTTGGTAGATCATTCTTCAGACCAGGCGTCTTTGGGAAGCAGTACGTTCGATTTCTATATCGACTTGGATCATGATGATTATAGCGATCTATCGGTATTGGAAAATGATACGAAATTGGCAACAGTACAGGCTCAGGGTACAAGTAACTGGGCTACTCCGAAGAAAACTGCCGGAACTATGACATCAAAAGTAGAAGGTGTGCATGATTTGTATATGGTATTTAGGACCGATGCCGGTGCGAATATCCATGGTGTATATTTGGATACCGACTATGATCCTTCTTCTATCTCTACGGCAACAATTGAAGGTGTAAAAGTTTGGGGCATGACAAATGCTGTTTGCATCGAGTCTGCTACTGAGTCGTTGACTGTTGATGTGTATAATTTCGCAGGACAGAATATTTCTCAAACTAAGGTGGCTGCCGGATTGAGTACTTTGTCTATGGCAAAAGGTATTTATTTGGTAAAAGTTGCCGATGCGAAGGGTAATGTAGCTACTTATAAATTGTCTGTAAAATAAAAATTTATTTAATTACAAAGAACGCCCGTTAAGGGCGTTTTTTGTTTTATCGGGTTAAATTATGGTTACAAAAAAAATTTTCTTTTTATTTCTTTTTTGCTGTGTGTCGGTATTGGCTTTTCCTCAAAAGAAGAAAAAAACGAGCGGAAATCCTATTTTGCCCGGATGGTATGCCGATCCTGAAGCTATTGTGTATGGAGATGAATATTGGATATATCCTACATTGTCCGGACTGGTAACTGCTGATGGAAAAGATCCGGATACGGGCAAAAAAACTCGGGCTGTGCATCAAATTTACAATGTGCAGACATATATGGACGCATTTTCGTCTAAAGATCTTGTTCACTGGACTAAGCATCCGAAAGTCCTTTCGATTGAGAATATAAAGTGGCTTGAGTTTGCTTTGTGGGCTCCGTCGGTAATTTCGGCAAACGGGAAATATTATCTTTTTTTCGGGGCTAATGATATTCAGAATAATGACCAATACGGTGGTATAGGTGTAGCAGTTGCCGATCGTCCGGAGGGACCTTTCAAAGATGCTTTAGGAAAACCGCTGATCGATAAAATCGTGAATGGCGCACAACCTATCGATCAGTTCGTATTCCGTGATGATGACGGCTCTTATTATATGTATTACGGAGGCTGGCATCATTGCAATATGGTAAAGTTGAGTGATGATTTGTTGAGCATTGTTCCGTTTGATGACGGTACTTTATATAAATCGGTTACTCCTGAAAATTATGTAGAAGGGCCTTTTATGTTGAAGCGAAACGGCAAATATTATTTTATGTGGTCTGAAGGTAGCTGGGGTGGCTCTGATTATAGCGTGGCTTATGCTATTTCCGATTCTCCTTTTGGTCCTTTCAAACGTATCGGTAAAATATTGCAACAGGATGATAATGTAGCAACCGGAGCCGGACATCATTCGGTGATTCAGATTCCCGGGAAAGACGAATGGTATATCGTTTATCATCGCAGACCTTTAGGTGATACCAATCAGAATCATAGAGAAACGTGTATCGACCGGATGTATTTTGATAAGGACGGATATATTCTTCCTGTTAAAATAACGTTTGAGGGGGTTAAGCCTCATCGCATCAAATAAACTGTTCGCTTTTTATTTGTTATATGAAAAATGCCCCTCGATATTAGGGGCATTTTTCATATAAAGTGTGTAATCTTTTTGATCTATTTCGGATTTAGACAGCCTCTTATATTTGATAGTTTTCTTCTATCTTTCCTCTGAAACCTCTTTTTTTATCTTTCCATATTTGATATCTGTATGCCAGACATGCTGTTATAAAATAGATTCCGGTAAGTATCCACAGATTAATGAATGCATCATGTACGTCACTGATGCTAGCTCCTGTAGTATTCATGCGGACGAAGCCTTCGATTCCCCATGTTGAAGGTATGATAGCTCCTATTATTTTCCAGATTTCGGGCATTGCATAACGTGGCCATGTAATACCTGAAATAAAGAGAAACAGCAATGAAGTAAAAACAAACAGTAGGAACGATGTCTCCCGTTCTCTTACAAATATAGAGAGTGTCATTCCGAAAAATATGGACGATAATAAAAATGGTGCGATGAACGCGTATATTTCCCATTGGTTTCCTATCTGAGGATATTTGAATAGCCAAGGTACTACGTGTAATATATACATTGTGGAGACAATGTAAAGGCTATAATAACATATCGCTTTTCCAAAAACAATATGCATGATATTGTTATGCATCATTTCCCGGTTGGAATAATATCTATGCAATTTCTTGTGTTCGTATATTCCCCCTGCTAAAAGTCCGATTCCCAGAATGAGACTTTGTTGCAAAACCAATATCAAGACTGCCGGAATAAGAAACGACGCAAAACCGCTTTCGGGGTTATAGAGAGTTATAGAACTGTATGGAATAGGAGACATCGCCATTTTAGCCTGCTCGGGGGTCGCACCACCTAATGCGGCGACTTGTAATTTTGATCCTAAGTCCATCGTCACTTCTGTCAAAGCAATCAGAAATCCTTTGTAGTTAAGTAATATACTCATATCTGAGTAAAAAATAACCGGACTTTGCTCTCCTCGCATAAGTTTTTTGCTGAAATCCTCCGGAATGAGCATAATGCCGTAACAGTTTTTTTCATACATCATTTTTTTTGCTTCATCCATATTAGCGCAATAAGATACGATCTTTGCATTCGGGCTTGCATCCATGTTCCTACATAATTCACGACTTAACGGAGTGCGGGCGTTATCTACTACAACCATCGGAACATCTCGTACGACTTCAGGATTATAAATAAGAGCATATAATATCGGATATGCAAATGGCAGGGCAAAGAAAAAAATCAATGCTCCGAAATCCCGGAATACCGTTACATATTCTTTTCTCCAGATATAGCAGACATCCAGCATTCCGGTTTTTATCGATTCGAATATTTGTAGTTTCATCTTTAATACTTTTTTATCCTGCTTATTGCTAAGGAACATATACTTGATTTTGCAAAGCGGTTTTGAGTCGTTTCAGTAACGGTAAAGAAGCTATGGCAAAAAGGAACAAATACAGATAATGCATTCGGCTGTAATATAACGGTATGCCGTTCAGTGCTTGATCTGCGTATATCAGGAAATAATGTCGTAGCGGGAATATATTCGACAATAACTGAAATGGCGGATACATGGCAGGCACGGGGAATGAAAATCCGGTAATCGAAATAGAAATGATTCCGAATAATGCGGCTATACTCAACCCTATTCTTAACGATGGTGCTATACTCATCATGATAACGCCGAAGCTTTGGCTTGCAAGAACCAACAAGAACATTGCCGCCAGCATCGGCCAGATTCCGTTGTGTAATGGGAAATGCCAGTATCCGTAGAGCATAGATTGCAGTAATGCTCCCATGATAAAAAACAGAACGGTTTGCGGAAGTAATTTCCCTGTAATAGCCAATACGACCGAATTGTGTGATCGAGCTAACCATTCTCTGGATGTTCCGTGTTTGATTTCTGTTCCGATGCTGAATACGGTTGTCAATAATATCATTATTTGCAGCATTCCCGGAATAAATGTATTATTCAAATAGACAGAATAACTTATCCAAGGGTTACCTAATTCATGTACTGCCGTAGGTACAGGTTGTAATTGGGGCATAATTTCATATCCGTATTCTCCGTGGGCGAGTAAGGTTTGCTGTACGATAGCCCCGGAGGCAAGTACCGACATCGTTTTGAAATTCTTATATAACAAAGACGCAGGTATGTAGTATGCGTTATTGGTGTAAAACGATATTTCCGGTCTGCGGCCGGCCATAGCTTTTGCTTCGAAACTTTCCGGTATCACTAAGAACCCGTATATTTCTCCCTTTTGCAGCGATTTTCGAGCTTCTGTAAAGCTGTTGGGTTGCTCTGTAACTTGTGTCAGACTCATTGCATCGAGTTGCCGGATAAAATTTCTCGATGCTGCAGAATGGTCGAGATCGACGACGGCGGTGGGAATCTCTTCCGGTAATCCTTCGTTCATAAGAGTTAACAGAAAAAGATAGCTGATGAGAGGTGCTATTATTATACAGAAAATGTATATCGGTCTGGAAACCAGCCGGTGCAATTCTCTTATGATGACTGCCCAAAGAATTTTTGTAACCGATTTTTTTTCTGGCATGTAATTTTTGTATTGAGAGTCCGTTAAAGATGGCGGACTCGGATGTAACTAATTATTTTTTCAGCAAGACAGACATTCCCGGACGCAGATTTTCTACCGGAGCTGTCGGACGAGCTTTGATTTGGAACGTTTTGGCGTCATATTGTCCGCTTACTTTTGTCGCTCTCCATACAGCATAAGTGCCTAAATCTTTTATATAGTAAATTTTCAAAGTGATTTCTTTGTTTCCTAAAGCCGGAATTATTGCCGGTATTTCTTTTCCCATAGTCAGGTTCTGCAGGAGTTCTTCTCTTACGTTGAATGTAACCCACATGTCATTCAGATTCAGAACATTCATAATCGGAGCTCCAGTACCTACCAGCTCGCCTTCGTTAGGGAATATGTCGGATATTTCTCCGTCGATCGGAGCTGTCAGGTATGAGTCTGCCAATACCGATTCGACTTGAGCCACGCTTCCTTTTGCTGCCAGCAACATTGCTGCAGCGGCCTCTTTATCTTCGATTTGCGCACCTTTTTTTGCCATTTCATATTGAGATTTTGCCGCGCTTTCGGTGGCTTTCATTGCGTTATAGTTTGCTTCGGCTTCATCGCGTTTTTGGGCAGAAATCACGCCTTTTTTGAAAAGAGCCTGCATCCGGTCGTATGATTTTTTTGCAATATCGAGTCCGGCTATTGCTTTTTGCCACATATCATAAGCTGAGTTTATTACTTCTATGCGTGCTCCTTTATCTACTTTTTGGTTTTGGGCCTTATATACATTCTCCATAGCAGAAGCCTGCATGAGTTTAGCTTCGGCATCGGATGAAAAGATGCGGACAAGAGTATCGCCTTTATGTACGCTTTGTCCGTCCTCCACCATAAATTCGACAATACGTCCCGGAAGTTTTCCCGATACCCGTACTTGGGTCGCTTCTGCTTGTCCTTGTATGGTTTCGTCACCTGGTTTCAACATGAAGAATCCGATCATTGCGAGAATGATGATCACGATAATGAGTCCGACTAATCCGATGATCAGACTTTTTTCTTTTTTTCTTTGAGGAGTATCCATTGTCGTTTGTTTTTTACGTTTCCTATTTTATTTCATTAATCCCATAGCCTTAGACAAATAAACTTCGCATAAGCGGACGTCTATTTCGGCATCTATTTTTTCTGACTGGGCTTGTAACCAGGCAGTCTGAGCTTCCAGTACATTATCGGTCGTAAGAACTCCCTCTTCGAATCCGATTTGGGCGTTACGAAGGTTTTCTTCTGCTTTTTCCATATTTTTGCGTGTCATAATCAGTTTTTTATTTGCTTCGTTTACTTTAAACGTAGCCTGATTGACTTGTAATTCGATTTTTTCTTTAGCTTCTTCTAAATTCAAAAGAGCGATATTTCTTTCTGTTTTAGCCGCTTTTACTTTATAAAAATCTTTTCCCCAATGGAAAACCGGAATTTTAAGCATTACACCTACATTGAAAAATCCGTCTACTCTCTTTTCGAAACTGTTGAAAACATTCGGATTGGAGAACATGTAACTGCCTGTCAACGCAAGGTTAGGCAACATGGCGGAAAGCGCGACTTTTTGTTTTTGTTTATAAATTTCGGTCGCTAATGTGAGGCTCTGTATTTCACTGCGGTTGGCATATACTTCATCCATGTTGATGGAGTTTGTCGGAGTTGGAAAGTTTTCTTCATGTAACTCTTCTATTTCGTCAGCTAAAGTATAAGGCATGTTTATCGGTAATCCGCAAATTTGTGCCAAAAGCATTTTAGAGAGGCTGAGTCCGTCAGAAACTTTTGTTAAAGTGATTTGTGCTTCGTTTTGTTTTACTGCAACAGTCAGCCCGTCAGATTGAGTTGCAACCCCCTCTGCTATCATTGCTTCGACATTTTGGTATAAAGAATCTAGAAGATTGACATAACTTTCGGCCAGTTTCTTTTTATATACCAACGATACCACTTGCCAATAGATTTCGTCCGTTTGGAATACAAGGTCTTTTACTGCTGTGTTCTTCTGAGTTTTTGCCAGTTCTTCTGCATATTTGGTGCTTTGATTGTAGGCCCTTATTTTTCCTCCCATATAAATAGGTTGGGTAAGCGTAATTGCCCCCCCGAACATATTGGTCGTATTGGTACGCAGAGCATTTACTAAAGATTGTCCTGCTCCGTTTACCGAGTTTATTATGCCAGCACCCAATTGTTGAAGTTGTGGTCCGAGTTCGGGATGTTGAGCTATTATTTGTTGCATTATAGGAGCTAATGTATTTGTCCCTGCATTTGATAATTGCTCTTTTTGTTTATCGCTTAATAGAGAGATTTCTTTTGAATTATACATGTAACTGCCTACTGCATCGAATCCGGGCAAATAATTTGCAAATGCCGATTTCTTTTCATAACCGGCTGCTTTTATTTTTTCGTTGGCAATACGTATCTGTTTGTTATTGTTTATTGCCATATTCCGGCACGAGTCAAGGGTAAAAACCTGTTGTGCGATAGCATTACTTCCGCCAATGATGAGTAAACAGAGGACAATTAATTTTTTCATTCTGTTCGTTGTTTAGATATTATTTCTCAAATCTCGCATTATATTCTTAAATATGCAATTGTTGCATAAACAATCTTTCTGCGTTAAAAAAATAGAGACTTCACAGCTCTATCTTTTACCGGCAAAGATATATTGTGAATATTAACATAACAAGATTTTCTTTCGGTTAGTTTTCTGTTTTTATTCTTTTTTAATAAAAGGGGAAGCAAAAAATTGTTGCCGAAATATGATTCATATTTCGGCAACAGACAGTTCTACAATATTTTGTTGATCTATTGTTATTTTTCTAAGCTAAATGACTTGCTTCCGATCATATAATTGTCGGCAAAGATATCGACCCGATAATCCCCCGGATATAAGAATTCTTCGACATTCCAATAGAGGCACAAATTCATTTCTTCTCCGTCATATTCTATAAGTTTGCGAGTAGAGAAGTTGATTTCTTTATCTTCGTAGTGAAATAAATCTGCCCGACTTTTTACCAGAATATCCCCGTCTGGTTTCATAATCCGGAGATAAATATATTTTTCACCGACTTCGGCCGTTACGTTTTTGGCAATGGTAAAACATACCTTTATTTGTTCGATTTTACTGATTTTGTTGGTTTCCTTGCCTCTTTTATTGATCGGTGTAACCGTGATTCCGACTGCATCCAATTTTGATGCTAACGTAACTTTGTGACTGAGCTGTTCTTTATCTTTTTGCAATTGAGAAGCAGTTTGGGCTACAGCCTGATATTTACTGGTGACAGATTTGTTTTCTTCCATCAGCTTTTTGTTGAGGGAGTTGAGGGAGTCGATTTGTATGATGTAGTTACGCATTACGCTTCGTAATGTAGCCAATTCTTTTTTCAGTTCATTGATGCGTGCGGCATCAGTAGCTTTGACGGTACGAAGTTCTTCGAGCAGACGTTGGACTTTCATTTTTTCGGCATCCAACTTTTGTACTAAAGAGTCGTTGTTCAATAATATTTTTCCACCTTCATATTGGTCATACTGGAATGCGAGGTCGGCATATTCTTTTTCAAGTTCTTTCCGTTCGTTTTCGATTTCAACTTGCGTTTTGAAATCTTCCATCTCTTTCTTTTGTGAGTAAATAAAATATGCAGCGATTACCAAAATGACAACAAGAATAGCGCATGCTACAATCCATATGACAGATCCTTTTTTCATATTTGAAAAAGTATTTTCAGATTAGAATATTTTTTATTCTCCATCGGGAGAATATTGCTCGCAAAGGTAAACGTTTTAGAAGCAAAAATCAACCATATTAGATTTTTTAAGTTATGAATCGGGAATTCTTTGTTTCGTGGAGGTTTTGATGTATGATTATTAAAATAAATTAGCTTGATTGGAAAACCGATCAAAATATCTATCTTTGCCAATTCTAATATGTATAATTGAAAAGCAGTGAAAAAAATCATTCTGTTTTTTAAAAATCATCCGATTCTTAAACATCTGATTTTTATCGGATTAGTTTTTGTGGCATTGGTTTGGATCGTGTTG
>ENA-OPBM01001546-OPBM01001546.1-human-gut-metagenome-genome-assembly--contig:-NODE-1546-length-13231-cov-3.832271_pt1 | contig 13231 bp, 12 predicted proteins | sample MGYA00241069_ERZ501454 | MGnify/ENA primary metagenome ERZ501454 (study PRJEB25962, sample SAMEA2042625) | human gut metagenome | biome: human gut; feature: human-associated habitat; material: faeces... | reverse complement strand
GGCATCCGCACTCCGGTGACGACCCGCATCGCGGGCATCCTGCGCGGTCTGCTGCGGGATGGCTACCCCGTCACGCCCGGCTTCAAGGTGGCTGACATGGACCCCCGCCGGGGGGAGCTGGAAAACTGCTTCCTCATCTCCGATAAGGCGCGCTGCATCGCGGGAAGTGTGCTGGAGCTGATCGCGGCAAATCTGTGGAAATAATAAAAAGGAAAGGGACTGCCCAAGACAGTCCCTTCCTTTTTTACATCAAATATCCAAGCCGGTAATCCCCGAGACACACCCGAAGTGCGCCCCACGTCGAGGAAAACTCGATGCCGTGAGCCCGGAGCTTCCCGGTATCCATCGCGAGGTTGCGGGGGAGATCGGATTCCTCGATCTTTACATCCACCTGCAGTAAATTGGCGAAGCATCGTGCTGTCTCGACCATATCTCCGTCGCACTCGCTGCCGAAGTTGTAGACGCCGCCGGGCAACTCCATCGCAGGGACGAGGTTCTCAATGACCTCCCGCACATAGCCCACGCCCCGGTAGTCATTGCGTGAAAAGCGCAGCACTTCACCGGTCTTTGCCGCTCTCAGGATGTTCAGCGGCAGGTTGCCCCGGATGGGCAGATGATAGCCCGGGAGGTCGTACATCCAGGGCAGGCGGAGCGCCACAGCATCCGGGCAGCGGGCCAGAACCCGGGCCTCGGCCTCGAGCTTGTGCTGTCCGTAGACGTTGGAAGGGGAGAGGGGCAGCGTCTCCGCCAGCGCCCCCCGCTGCGTCACGCCTGCATATACCTGGTCGGAGCTGCAGGAGAGCAGCTTTGCGCCCACCTCCTCCGCTCCCTTCGCTACCCACTCGGGCAGCAGGACGTTGGCGCGGAAGGAGTCCTCCGGCTCCTGCTGACAGTACTGGGTGTTGGAGAGGGCCGCTGTGTGGACGATGACGTCCGGGTGCTCCTTTAAAATGAAGCGCAGTACCGCGTTTTCGTCGGCAGTGCGCAGGGTGTCGGACGGGAAGGCACAGAGCGCAAACTTCCCCCGCCACATATCGAGGATGCGCGCGCCCACAAAGCCGCCTGCGCCGGTCACAAGAACTCGTTTCATAGGGCAGTCACCTCAGTGAACAAGGAACAGTTCCAGCACGAACACGACGGCACAGCAGGCCACAGATACCTGAAACAGGCTTGCGCCGAACCAAGCAGCTGCAATGCCTACCACCAGCGCCACCGCACCAGCTGCCGGACTCTGGGTGGCGTTGACGATGGCCGGGAAAGTCATGACCGCCAAAGTGACGTAAGGGACGTAGTACAAGAACGACTGAATGAACTGGTTTTTGATGGGCTTCCGGATGAGGGTCAGCGGCAGGATGCGGATGGTGTAGGATACGGCGAACATCACTGCGATGTAAAGCCAGTTGCTGCGAATCATTGTTCAGCCTCCTCACTCTGGGTTTTAACGGGGAATAACAGCGCACCTGCGCAGGAAATGGCCACTGTCAGGATGATGGTGCGGGTGCCGTCCGACAGGGCGGAAATGCCTGGCAGATAGGTGCAGGCAAAGCTCAGCGCAAAGCTGATGGCCACCAGCGCGGCCACAATCTTATCTTTCCGGGCCGGAGGAATGATGATGGCGAGGAACATGCCGTAGAGCGCCACGCTCAGTGCGCTGACGGCCCGCAGGGGCAGCAGATTGCCCGCGATGATGCCCAGCGCCGTACCCGAAGCCCACGCCGGCGCGGCCAGCGCGATGGCGCCGTAGGTGTAGAAGGGGTTCAGATAACCCGGCCGGGCGATGGTAATGCCGAACAGCTCGTCAGTGACGTCATAGCCGATGATAAGCCGGTGGAAAAACGGCGTACCAGGGGCGAACCGCTGGGCCAGTGCACAGCTCATCAGCAGATAGCGGGCGTTGGCGATGAGGGTGATGATGGCTACCTCGAGATAGGTCGCGCCGCTGGCAATGAGGGCAAAGGCGGCGTACTCGCCCGCCGAAGCATTGTTGAGCAGGCTGGCCACGAAGCCCTGCAGGGGTGTAAAGCCCGCCGTCCGGGCCGCGATGCCCAGCGAGAACGACACCGCAAAATACCCCAGCGCGATCGGCACACCGTCCCGCATCCCCTCGCAGAACACCTTGCGGCTGAAAGCGTAGGGTTTGGCGGGCTGTGCGGAGCAGAGAGTCTGTTTCGACGACTCATGCGTAGTTTCCATGAGAAAAGCTCCTTTCCAATTTCAAACACAAACCCTATTATAGCATAGTTCGAGAGAAAATGACATCGGTCTGAAACGAAAAAACCACAGCTTTCACCCCTGAAAGCTGTGGCATTTTCAAGATGGACTGCTTACTTGAACAGCTTGCGGCCAGCCCAGATGCAGACACAGGCTCCGATGACCGAGACGATGATCTCACCCACGAGGCCGGTAGCGGACAGGCCCACGAGGCCGAAGAGGATGCCGCCCACAAAGCTGCCCAGGATGCCCAGCACGATGTTGCGCAGGGCGCTGGTCTCACTGCCCATGATGCGGCCTGCAATGGAACCGGCCAGCGCACCGATGAGAAGACTGAAGATAAAACTAAACATAAGAAAAACCTCCTGAAATATGTAAAATCAGACGTTGGATGCTTCCTCCCGCGCGCAGCGGCAGATGTCCGAAAGACAGCATTTTTCGCACTCCGGCTTCCGGGCATTGCAGACGGCCCGGCCATGCATCACGAAACGGTGGCACAGATCACTGCCCTCTTCGGGCGGGACGATCTTCCAGAGCGCCATCTCCACCTTCTGCGGTTCCTTGATGCCGTCCACAAGGCCGATCTTGTTGCACAGCCGGATGCAGTGGGTGTCGGTGACGATGGCGGGCTTGCCGAACACATCGCCCATGATGAGGTTGGCGCTCTTGCGGCCCACGCCGGGCAGTGCCAGCAGTTCCTCAAAGGTCGTAGGTACCTTGCAGTCGTACTTGTCCCGCAGCATCCGCATACAGGCTGAGATGTCCCGGGCCTTGCTGCGGCCCAGCCCGCAGGGTTTGACGATGGCTTCGATGTCCTCGGGCTCTGCCTCGGCCAGCGCGGCCACCGACGGATATTTTGCAAACAGGTCCTGCACCACGATATTCACCCGGGCGTCGGTACACTGGGCCGCCAGCCGGACGCTCACCAGCAGCTGCCAGGCGTGGTCGTAGTCCAGCGTGCAGCCTGCGTCGGGATACTCCGCCTTGAGCCGCCGGATGACCTCCAGAGCCAGCTCTTTTTTGGCCGTCAGGTCTTCGGCGGAGACGTTCTTTCCGCGCATACATTTCCCCTCATTTCTTGATTGGAATGGCACAAGCATATCATGTTTTGCGAAATTTGTAAATGCTTTGTCGTTTATCTGAGAATCATTTTCATTATTTCTCTTGCCGCGGCGTGCAAAATGCGCTATACTATAAAAGAGAAGGATTCTCATGATCATTTTTGGAGGGAAGACCCATGAACGAACCGCTGGCGCAGCGTCTGCGCCCCAAAACGCTGGCTGATGTCTGCGGCCAGCAGCATCTTCTGGCCGAGGGACAGGTGTTCCGCCGCACCATCGAGAGCGGACGTATCCCCAACATGATTTTCTACGGCCCCTCCGGCACGGGCAAGACCACCGTTGCCCGCATCATCGCCGAGAACAGCGGCATGACCCTCCATAAGCTCAACGGCACTTCCTGTGGCACCGGTGACATCAAAGCAGTGCTGAAGGACATCGGCACGCTGGCCGGGGCAGGGGGCATCCTGCTCTACCTCGACGAGATACAGTACCTCAACAAAAAGCAGCAGCAGAGCCTTCTGGAGTGCATCGAGGACGGTTCTGTCACCCTCATTGCATCCACCACCGAGAACCCTTACTTTTACATCTATAATGCACTGCTGTCCCGCTGTACGGTATTTGAGTTCAAGTCCCTCTCCGCCGCCGATGTGGAGCGGGGCATCCGCAACGCCCTGAAAAAGCTCTCGGAGTCGGAATCACAGCCTGTCGTGATGGACGAGGACGCCTGCGCCTACCTCGCCGAGAGTGCGGGCGGCGACCTGCGCAAGGCGCTGGGCTGTCTCGATTTCGTGGTGACGGCGGCCCCCGTGGACGGAACCGGAAAGCACATCACCCTCGAGATGATACAGCAGGTCACCCGCCGCACGGCCATGCGATACGACCGGGACGGCGACGACCACTACGACATCGTGTCGGCCTACCAGAAGTCCATGCGCGGCTCCGACCCCAACGCGGCTCTCCACTATCTGGCCCGTCTGCTGGAAGCGGGCGACCTGCCCTCGGCCTGCCGCCGGTTGATGGTCTGCGCCTGTGAGGACGTGGGCCTTGCATACCCGCAGATCATCCCCATCGTCAAGGCGGCAGTGGACGCAGCCAACATGGTGGGTCTGCCGGAAGCCCGGCTCCCGCTGGCCGATGCCGTCATTCTCGTGGCAACCAGCCCGAAATCCAACAGCGCCCACGACGCCATCAATGCGGCCATCGCCGATGTGCAGGCGGGGCGCACCGGCCCCATCCCGCGCCAGCTGCAGAACAAGCACTTCGACGGCGAAGATGCTGCCGTCAAGGGCCAGAACTACAAGTACGCCCACGACTATGAGAACCACTGGGTGGACCAGCAATATCTGCCCGACCTGCTCAAGGACGTGAAATACTATACGTTCGGCGACAACCGCACCGAACAGGCCGCCCGGGCCTACTGGGCGAAGATCAAGGGGGAAGACAAGCTCTGAACCCGGCCTTTATCCCGATACACACCCCATCATAAAAAGGAGAAAGACCATGCGTTATTCCAAACAGCGCGAGCTGGTACTGCAGAAAGTGGAGCAGCTCTGCGACCACCCTACTGCCGAGGAGATTTTCGACCTCGCAGCCAAGGAATGTCCCGGCCTGAGCCTTGGTACCGTCTACCGCAACCTCAACAGTCTCGTAGATGCAGGCCGCGTCCGCCGCGTCTCCATCCCGGGCAAGGCTGACCGCTTCGACCACACTCTGGGCTGGCACAGCCACCTCTACTGCAACTGCTGCGGCGGCGTCGTGGACGCTGACGTGGACGAAAAGCAGGTGATGAAGCTGGTGCGCAACCAGAAGGGCGTCGTGCAGGACTGTGCCGTGGTGCTGTTCGGCCTGTGCGAGGCGTGCGCCGGCAAGCAGGCTCAGTAAAAATAAACTCTTGCCCTCCAAGGCCAAAAAGGGTATACTATAAAGAGCTTTCTTTATAGTATCAGTATGTCTGCTGCCGGAGGTGTGTCCCCAGCGGCAGAGAAGGATGGTTTCATTGGAGTACATAGCATTTGAACATAACAACGCGGCGGCAGAGCTGGTCAAGCTGGCCTATGACACCCCGCCGCTGGCCTTCGTCCACAGCTACGGCTGCCAGCAGAATGTCAACGACGGCGAGCGCATCAAGGGTGTGCTGATGGACATCGGCTACGGCCTGTGTGACAAACCTGAGGACGCCGACCTCATCCTTTTCAACACCTGCGCCGTCCGTGAGCACGCCGAGCAGCGTGTTTTCGGTAACGTGGGCGCTCTGAAGGGCCTGAAAGAGAAGAAGCACGGCCTCATCATCGGCCTCTGCGGCTGCATGGCCAACCAGAAGCACGTTGTAGAAAAGCTGCGCCAGAGCTACCCCTACGTGGACCTCGTGTTCGGTGTGGACGGCATCGACACGCTGCCCCAGCTCATCGCTCAGAAATTGCAGAAGCACAAGCGGGTGCTCATGGAGCCGGCTCAGCGCCCCGTCATCGTGGAGAATATCCCCATCCGCCGCGAGAGCGAATTCCGCGCATGGCTGCCCATCATGTACGGCTGCGACAACTTCTGCACCTACTGCATCGTGCCCTACGTCCGCGGCCGCGAAAAGAGCCGCAAGCCCGGCGACATCCTCGCCGAGTTCAAGGGTCTCGTGGAGGCAGGATATAAGGAGATCACCCTTCTGGGCCAGAATGTCAACAGCTACGGCAAGGGCCTCGAGGAGCAGGTGGATTTCTCCGACCTGCTCAACCTGCTCTGCACCGTCCCGGGCGACTACCACATCCGTTTCATGACCAGCCACCCGAAGGACGCCAGCTTCAAGCTCATCGACACCATCGCGGCCCAGCCGAAGATCTGCAAGCATCTGCATCTGCCGGTGCAGTGCGGCTCTGACCGTCTGCTCGTCCAGATGAACCGTCACTATACCGTGGAGCACTACCTCGAACTCATCGAGTATGCCCGGAAGAAGGTCCCCGGCATTACCTTCTCCAGCGACATCATCGTGGGCTTCCCCGGTGAGACCGAAGAGGACTTCCAGAAGACCCTTGAGCTGGTGCAGAAGGTGGGCTATATGCAGCTGTTCACCTTCATCTACTCCAAGCGCACCGGCACCAAGGCGGCAGATATGCCCGACCCCACCCCTCGCAAGGAGAAGACCGACCGTATGACCCGCCTGCTCAAAGTTCAGGACGACATCGCAATGGCCCTCGTGAAGGCTCAGGTAGGCCAGACCGTCCGCGTCCTCGTGGAGGGCTATGGCCGCAATGAAGGCACCCTCTCGGGCCGTCTCGACAACAACCTTACCGTCGAGTTCAAGGCTGACCCCGCCCTCATGGGCAGCTATGCGATGGTGCGCCTCACGGGCGCCCGTGCCACCGTCCTGCTGGGCGAATTGGTTGAATAATGATATTCTGGATACACCATCCTAATATATAACACAGGAACGATAAAAGGAGACTATTACAATGGATTGCATCGACCTTTTTAAGCGTGCCGCCATGGCACTTCAGACCGACTCCCGCTATCTGGCTATGGACCAGGCCCGCAAGATGAACGACAAGGACGAGGAACTGCAGAACCTCATCGGTGAGTTCAATCTGGCCCGTATGGACCTGAACAACGAGATCGGCAAGCCCGAGCGCAGCGATGAGCGCATCGCCGAGCTGAACCAGAAGGTGAACGACCTCTACGGCAAGATCATGGCCGACGACGGCATGGTGGCCTACAACGAGGCAAAGCGCGACTGTGAGGCCCTCGTGAACTATATCGACGCCATCATCAACACTGCAATGAACGGCGGCGACCCCATGACCGTGCAGGAGCCCAGTGAATCCTGCACCGGCAGCTGCTCCACCTGCCACTAAAGGCATCCCCATCCAAGGCTTACAAAACGCGGCTGTGCAATGCAGGGCCGCGTTTTGCTTGCAACAGGCGGTTTTGGATGGCAAACCGACAACTAGGGGAGGAAGGTGAACGGTCATGGCAGAGCTTTCGCCCATGATGCAGCAATATCTGGAGATCAAAAAACAACATAAGGATGAGATTCTATTCTACCGCATCGGTGACTTCTACGAGATGTTCTTCGACGATGCGCTCACAGCTTCGCGGGAGTTGGATCTGACCCTCACGGGCAAGCAGTGCGGCCTTGAAGAGCGCGCGCCCATGTGCGGCGTACCATTCCATAGCTACGAGGGCTATGTGGCCCGCCTCATCTCGAAGGGCTATAAGGTCGCCATCTGTGAGCAGGTGGAAGACCCGGCAAAGGCCAAGGGCCTCGTCAAGCGCGACATCATCCGCGTGGTCACGCCCGGCACCGTCATTGAGAGCAGTATGCTTCAGGATGACAAAAACAACTACATTGCGAGTATTTTCCTGAAAGGCGGCGCAGCAGGTCTCTGCTTCGCGGACGTTTCCACCGGCACGGCCCATATCACAGAGCTCAAGCGGGAGAAGATCGCCCCGGCGGTCATTGCGGAACTCTGCCGCTACAACCCCAGCGAGGTGCTGATGAATCCGGGCCTGCTGGACTGCCGGGAGATCACTGCCTACATCAAAAAAAATATGAACTGTGCCGTCGAGCTGGTGGAAGAGGAGCGGTACGCCCCGGGCCTCGTGGCCATCTCCCTCGAGAACCAGTTTGGCCGCGACTGGGCCGCAAAGACCGGTATCACAGAAGACGGCCTTGTCCGCTTTGCAATGGCCGCGCTGCTGGAATATCTCCATGATACGCAAATTAAAGGCGTCGAGCGCCTGAAAACGGTCATCACATATAATGAAGCTCAGTTCATGCGGCTGTCGCAGGTCACCCGGGCCAACCTCGAGCTCACCGAGACGCTGCGGGGCCGCGAAAAGCGGGGAACGCTGCTCTGGGTGCTGGACAAGACCAGCACCGCCATGGGCAAGCGGATGCTCCGCAGCTGGATCGAGCAGCCGCTCATTTCCAGCGCCGCCATCAACCGCCGCCTCAACGCGGTGGAAAGCCTTGTGAACCAGACCATGCAGCGGGGCGATTTGATCGAACAGCTCCACTACATCGCCGACCTCGAGCGCCTGATGACCCGCGCGGTCTACGGCTCCGCCACCCCCAAGGAGATCTACACGATGGCCCAGACCTGTGAGCGCCTGCCGGAACTGCGGGCGCAGGCCGAGAGCTGCAGCTGCCCGGAGTTGACTGCGCTTGCGGGACAAATCGACCTGCTGGATGACGTGAAGACGGCCATCCTTGCCGCCATCGACCCGGAAGCGCCCTCCACCCTCAAGGACGGCGGCGTCATCGCCAAAGGCTACCACCCCGAGGTAGACGAGCTGCGCTCCATCCGGGACAACACCAAGGGCGTCCTCGCCCAGCTGGAAACGCGCCTGCGGCAGGAGACCGGCATCCCCAAGCTGAAAATCGGCTACAATCACGTCTTCGGCTACTACATCGAAGTCAGCAACTCCTATAAATCCATGGTCCCCGAGACCTACATCCGCAAGCAGACCCTCACCTCCGGTGAGCGCTATATCACCCAGGAGCTGAAAGAGCTGGAAAGCAAGATTTTAGGTGCGCATGAGCGTCTCATTGCGCTGGAGCATCGGCTCTTCTCGGAACTGCTGGAAACTATCGGCGGTCAGCTCGACCGCATCCAGCGGACGGCAAATGCTGTGGCCGAGCTGGACGTGCTGGCGGCGCTGGCGCAGGTGGCCGCTGAAAACAACTACTGTCGCCCTGTGGTGGATGACAGCGACGAGCTGACCATCACCGAGGGCCGCCACCCGGTGGTCGAGCAGATGCTGAAAGGCAGCCTGTTTGTACCCAATGATACCACCCTGAACTGTGGTGCAGACCGCTGCCTGATCATCACCGGCCCCAACATGGCCGGCAAATCCACCTATATGCGCCAGGTGGCCCTCATCGTCCTCATGGCCCAGATGGGCTCCTTCGTCCCGGCGGCCAGCGCCCGCATCGGTGTGGTGGACCGGATCTTCACCCGCATCGGCGCCAGCGACGACCTATCCGCCGGACAGTCCACCTTCATGGTGGAGATGACCGAGGTGGCAGAGATCCTGAAAAATGCCACTGCCAGAAGCCTTGTGGTGCTGGACGAGATCGGCCGCGGTACTTCCACCTTTGACGGTATGAGCATTGCCCGCGCCGTAGTGGAGCACATTGCAGACCCCGCCAAGGGCCTTGGCTGCAAGACTCTGTTTGCCACCCACTACCACGAGCTGACCGAGCTGGAAGGCAGCGTGGACGGCGTAAAAAACTACAATATTGCAGTAAAAAAACGCGGCGAGGACATCACCTTCCTGCGCCGCATCGTGCGCGGCCCGGCGGACGACAGCTACGGCATTGAGGTTGCAAAGCTGGCGGGTCTGCCCGGCGTCGTCAGGGCCAAGGGGGCCGGGACCCTCTGTGAGGCGCTGGGTGTGGGCGAGCCGACGCTGAACGATATTGTGGCCGAGCTGTGTAAGCCGGGACGCGACGTCCGCGACAGCCTGCCCAAGCCGCTGCTGCGCAGTGACGTCATGGGTCTGGACGATCTGAAGCCCGGCATGGAGCTGACCGGCACCGTGCGCAACGTCATCGACTTCGGCGCGTTCGTCGATCTGGGTGTGCATCAGGACGGCCTGGTCCATGTTTCACAGATCAGCGATAAATTTATCAAGCACCCGCGCGAGGTGCTCAAGGTCGGCGACATTGTGCGGGTCAAGGTGCTGAATGTGGACACCGCTAAGAAGCGCATCGCCCTGACGATGAAGGGCGTGCCCCAGCAAAACTAATACAAAACCGGCACAAACATATATAAATGTTGCATATAAAAAAGATGGTGTTAAGACTTTAACAAGATAAGTCGTACATTTACACCAAAAAACGACAAAAAACATTCAGAAAACGAAAATACTTGTTGGCAAATACATAATATATGTGAAAGCGAAAAGCCGCGGCGGGCGAAACTCGGGCATTCTGACCAAAAGCCTAAAATGAAGGATTTTCTCTTTTGTGCAGGAAATGGAAAAAATCGGATTTGTGCATTGTGAACAAAGAAATGGCACATAATTATGCTATAATGCCCAATGTAAGGAGCAGATAGAGCATGGTGGATCACCTCCTTACCGCAAGCCGTGCGCCCGGTTCCGCCCTGGACACCGGTGCTGAAGATACGGCAGATTGCGTGGGATTATTTCGGAGGTCATTTATTATGGTGAAACAAGTCAAGGTTTCCAATTTTACCGAGGTCAAGGGAATCGTGTCTGCTGCCGCCAAGTGTTATAACGATGTCGGCGTGCATGACATGAAGGGCAGCATTGCCGATGCCAAGAGCATCCTGGGCATGATGAGCCTGGATTACAGCCATCCCGTCAAGATCGTCTGTGAGGATGAGCGCGACCTGAACAGCGTTGTCAACGCGATCAAGCAGTAAAATAGGAAGGACCGCCCCACGGTGTAAAAGCCGCGGGGCGGTTTTTGCTGCCGCAAAAAGGCTTCCCCATCGGGGAAAGCTGTCCGCGAAGCGGACTGATGAGGGCGGAGCCTATTGTTATAGCCCGTAAATGGGCTGTATCCATAAGCCCACCCCTCATCCGGCCCTGCGGGGCCACCTTCCCCCGCGGGGGAAGGCAAGGAGTGCATCACGCCGCTGCGTAAAATTTTCTGAAAATAGAAAGTTTGAAAATACGAGAAAACAAGAGCATTTGAGAGAATTCGAGAGCAAGCGCAGTATAAATTAAAATTCTTGCCAAAACCCGTTGACTCTGCTGCCCTTTTCTGCTATAATCACACTTGCGCGAAAAAGCGTCCTGCGGGGCGCTGTTAAATACCGTTATTAGACGGACGTGTTAATTTCTCAATGGAGGTTCCTACTATGAGCACGACTCTCGCTAAGCCCGCTGAAATGGCTGACCGCAAGTGGTATGTGATCGACGCCGCCGGCAAGCCCCTCGGCCGCGTTGCTGCCAAGGCTGCTGTCATCCTGCGCGGCAAGAACAAGACCACTTTCACCCCCAACGTTGACTGCGGTGACCACGTCATCATCATCAACTGCGATGAGGCTGTCCTGACCGGCAAGAAGCTGGAGAAGAAGTTCCATCGCACTCATTCCGGCTGGATCGGCGGCCTGAAGGAGACCCCCTACCGCATCCTGATGCAGGAGAAGCCCGAGACTGCTATGCGTGTGGCTGTCCGCGGCATGATGCCCCGGAACATCATCACCAAGGATTCCCTGACCCGCCTGAAAGTTTTCCGCGGCCCCGAGCATATCCACGCCGCACAGAAGCCCGAACTGTGGGCCGCAGAATAAGGAGGAGCGAGACTATGTATAAGAGCAAGAAGCCTTATTTCTATGGCACTGGCCGTCGGAAGTCCTCCGTGGCCCGTGTGCATCTGTTCCCCAACGGGACCGGTTCCATCACCATCAACGGCCGTGATATCGACGATTACTTCGGCCTGGAAACCCTGAAGCTGATGGTCCGCAGCCCGCTGGCTCTGACCAACACCGATGGCAAGTTCGACATCGTGATTAACGTTGTCGGCGGCGGCACTTCCGGCCAGGCTGGCGCTATCCGCCACGGCCTGTCCCGCGCCCTGCTGCAGTTCAACCCCGAGCTGCGCTCCACCCTGAAGAAGGCCGGCTTCCTGACCCGCGATCCTCGTATGAAGGAACGTAAGAAATACGGTCTCAAGGCAGCTCGTCGCGCGCCTCAGTTCAGCAAGAGATAATCTGCTGTTCAAACCGTATCAAAATGGTTCAAAAACCCCGGAAAATCAAGGTTTTCCGGGGTTTTACTATATCTAAACGGGCTGATATAGTTTGACCAAATTTAGCAAAACGAGAGCCGTTTTCACCCAATTTTTAGTGGTCCGCAAGTGGTTAACCGGCCAAAAAGAGGGCAAAAAGAGGGTCAAGTGGTGCCCAAAGTGGTTAACCGAGAGCCGATTTTGTGGGTGTTTTGGGGGCTACTTTTCAGCCATCTTTCCCCTCGTTTTTGGCTGTGGCAGTTTGGCATAGTTTGACCTAATTTGAATAATTGAATATGAATTTGATACAGCACTCAGTGTAAAATGACTGGGTGCTTTTTTCATTTCAGGAACTCATATTCCGGCCATAGAAAGAGCCGTCACTTCACTTTTTATTTTGGAGTGGCGGCTTTTTCTATTTCCAGAAGCAACAGCAACAATCAGAAATGAGGTGAAGTCAATGAACACGCAAATCATCGCCATCGCCAACCAGAAGGGCGGCGTTGGCAAAACCACCACCTGTGCCAATCTTGGAATCGGTTTGGCACAGGCCGGAAAGAAAGTCCTGCTGATCGACGGAGATCCGCAAGGAAGCCTGACTATCAGCCTGGGCAATCCACAACCGGACAAGCTGCCCTTTACGCTGTCGGACGCTATGGGGCGTATCCTGATGGATGAGCCGCTTCGTCCCGGCGAGGGTATCCTGCACCACCCAGAGGGCGTAGACCTGATGCCTGCGGACATCCAGTTATCCGGTATGGAGGTATCCCTGGTAAATGCCATGAGCCGTGAGACTATCTTGAGGCAATATCTGGACACGCTGAAGGGGCAATACTCCCATATCCTCATCGACTGCCAGCCCTCCCTTGGGATGCTCACAGTCAATGCGCTGGCCGCTGCAAACAGGATCATAATTCCCGTTCAGGCGGAGTATCTGCCCGCCAAAGGGCTGGAACAGCTGCTCTCCACGGTAAACAAGGTAAAGCGGCAGATCAACCCCAAGCTCCAGATAGACGGTATCCTGCTGACGATGGTGGACAGCCGAACCAACTTTGCCAAAGAGATCTCCGCGCTCCTGCGGGAGACCTATGGCAGCAAGATCAAAGTATTCGGCACAGAGATTCCCCATTCTGTCCGGGCAAAGGAAATCAGCGCCGAGGGAAAAAGCATTTTTGCCCATGATCCCAGCGGCAAGGTGGCAGAGGGCTACAAAAATCTGACGAAGGAGGTGTTGAAACTTGAAAAGCAGCGCGAAAAAAATAGAGCT
>ENA-OPBM01001541-OPBM01001541.1-human-gut-metagenome-genome-assembly--contig:-NODE-1541-length-13266-cov-3.017485_pt1 | contig 13266 bp, 10 predicted proteins | sample MGYA00241069_ERZ501454 | MGnify/ENA primary metagenome ERZ501454 (study PRJEB25962, sample SAMEA2042625) | human gut metagenome | biome: human gut; feature: human-associated habitat; material: faeces... | reverse complement strand
GAGCGCATGACTGTTAATCATGATGTCGCTGGTTCGAGCCCAGCTGGAGGAGCCACACAAAAAAAATCAGAATAAGCCAATTACTTATTCTGATTTTTTGACTAATATGGCCCGTTGGTCAAGCGGTTAAGACACCGCCCTTTCACGGCGGTAACGCGGGTTCGATTCCCGCACGGGTCACCATGAAAGCTTTTCCTCATGGAAAAGCTTTTTTTTGATAAGTATATTTTTGTAGGTTACAAATGTATTTTTTGTATAGCGTAAAATTTAAATTTTTGTAGATAAAGTTATAAAATTATTTTAGAGAGGTATTTTTTTATGAAATTATGTATGTATTGCTTGGAAGAATTATTGGACCAAGATATGATTTGTCCTAAATGTCATAACAAAAATTTAATATGCAATGAAAAACTAAAACAAATTAAATTAGAACTAAAAAATGCCTCTCAAAGAAAAAAAGAAAAAATGTTATTAAATCCCACATATATGTGCGTTAATACTTATATGATAAGAAAGCAACAAAGAGATGAAAATTATCCTGAAATAGTTAAATATTATGAAAATACAACTATGAATATTAATCCATCATACAATGAAATGCAATCATCAACAAATAGCATTCCTAAATGTCCAACTTGTGGTTCAACAAACGTCCAACCAATAGGAGCGGGTGAGAAAGTAATATCTGGTGCATTGTTTGGTTTATTTAGCACTAAAATAAGAAAGAGTTACAAGTGTAATAATTGTAAGTATATGTGGTAAAAATGAAATATAAAAGGCGTATCAAGATAATGATACGCCTTTGCATTACCCACGTTTACGTGTCAATTCGATTGCTTCTTTACCTGTCATATGTTCTATCTTGATTTCAATACAGGACAGGGCATTCCACTCACGTTTAATTTCCTTTTCCACTGCGGTCACATCATTATTATACTTCAAACCAAAAACTTTTGCTGCGTGAAAAATTTCTTTATCTGTATTTAAAATTCTTGCTTTACCGAACAAAATAACGCTTTTAAAATAAGTTGTAAGTTCTTCTTCAACAACATCGTCTTTATCAACAACGCAAAGCGACACTTTATTACACTTGTTTATAGCGTCGATTTTATGACCGTTTTTTGCACCGTGGAAATATATTTTATCATTTGCATATACAAAATTAATCGGCACGGTATAAGGATAGCCGTCATCACCGACAACACCTAGTACGGCTGTTTTAGCGGTTTGTAATATATCAATACATTCTTCTTTACTCAATTCCTGTTTTTTTCTACGCATTTCTCTAAACATTTCATTCACCTTTCAAAATTATACAATTAAAAATAAGTACACTCGTTATACAACTTCTAAGACCTGACGATGTGTAACGAGTGCTTTGATTTATTCTACCCGGTGGCAGACTTATTATATTTTTTAGAATTATACCACAGTAATTTTTTTGTGTCAACAAGACTGTTAAAAAAGTATGAAGAATAGTTTAAAATTTGAATAAACTATGAATATTTCGTTGATTTTTTAAATTTTTTATGATAGAATGTAATCTACAAAAACAAAAAATTAATGAAAGGAAATTTACCATGGAAAAACTTTTCAAACTAAAGGAACACGGTACAGATGTCAAAACTGAGATTATTGCCGGTATTACAACATTCCTTGCAATGGCATATATTCTTGCCGTAAACCCATCATATTTGGGTGGAATTGACGGAATGTCAGCCGGAGCGGTATTCTCTGCAACTGCAATTTCAGCAGGTATAGCTACATTATGTATGGCGTTCTTTGCAAACTATCCTGTTGCTCTTGCATCAGGTATGGGACTAAATGCATTTTTTGCATTTACAGTATGCGGTGCTATGGGTTACAGCTACAAAGTTGCATTGACCGCAGTATTTATTGAAGGTATCATATTTATGTTGCTTTCACTATTCAAATTCAGAGAGGCTCTTGTAAACAAGATCCCTTCAAATCTTAAATTTGCTATCACAGCAGGTATCGGTCTGTTTATTGCTATCATAGCATTGCTTAATGCAAACGTTGTTGTAGCAAGTGAATCAACAACTGTTGCACTTGGTGAACTTTCTTCACCGACTGTTGTACTTTCGCTTGTAGGCTTGCTTATAATCGGTGCTTTACAACACTACAAAGTTCCGGGCGGAATACTTTTAGGTATACTTATAACTTGGGTTCTTGGCATCATGGCACAGCTTGTAGGTTGGTATGTGCCAAATCCTGAGGCAGGTGTATATTCAGTTATTCCTCAATTCTCATTAAGTTCTTTTGAGGCTCCAAAGATGTTCCAATTTGACTTTGGATTTATAGCAAAGAATGTTCCTGCATTTATACTTATCGTATTCACATTCTTGTACACAGATATTTTTGATACAGTAGGTACACTTATAGGTGTAGCGGAAAAAGGAAAGCTTCTTGATAAAGACGGTTCACTTCCAAACGCAACAGGCGCTCTTATGGCTGACGCTGTAGGTACTGTTGTAGGTGCTTGCTTCGGTACATCAACTGTTACAAGCTACGTTGAATCAAGTGCCGGCGTTGCGGCAGGCGGCAGAACAGGTCTTACAGCAGTTACAACTGCAGTATTGTTCTTCATATCATTGATATTCGCACCAATCTTTACATCAATCCCTTCATTCGCAACAACTCCTGCTATGCTTTATGTTGGCTTGTTGATGCTTTCATCAATCAGACAAGTTAAGTTTGACGGTGATATTGCCGATGCAATCGGTGCATTCTTGGCAATCGTTATGATGCCGCTTACTTATTCAATTGCTAACGGTATTATGTTCGGTATCGTATCATGGGTAATACTAAAGCTTGTTACAGGTAAGGCAAAGGACATCAGCGCTGTTATGTGGATTTCAGTTGTATTATTTTCAATCTACATCGGTCTAAAAGCAGCAGGCTTGGCTTAAAACAATTTGTTAATTTAAGAACACTCAAATTTTGAGTGTTCTTTTTTTATTAATTAATTGCAAAAATATTCAGTGTATGTTATAATATAAAATACAAATTAATGAGTAAACGGAGAAAAACAATGACGTATTTTCTTAAAGAAGATTATGAAATATATGATTCATTGCCGTGCAGTGCGGTGATGTTTTCTGTTGATGATAATTACAAAATATATTACACCAATGACACATACATCAACGGAAATTTTAACAAAGATAATATTATAGTTGAAGAAGAATGTCGCAAATCATTTGACGATACAATCCGAAGTGCCGACACTCCCAAGCGACTGTATTTCAAAAGCAAAAACTTGAGCGGTGACAGTATATATATTTGTATGTTTGCCGTAAAGCTTGATGATAAGCACATATTTGCATTGTTGTTTGACGACACTGAAAACAAGAAGAAATTTATGGAGCTTGAAAATTAATGTTCAAAGTATATCATCGCATTAAGTGCGACAAATGAGTACTTTTTTGAATATGATTCTCAAAAAGATACAAACACGATATTTTATATGTCATCTATCGACAATGAAATGTTGGAACGTCCTGTTCAGAATTTTATGAAAAATCTTGATAATAATGCATATATGTTTCAGGAAGATACAATACTGCTCAAGTCTTTAAAAGAGAGACCTGTGAAAGACGAATTGACGATTGACGCACGTATGCGTATGAATGAGTCAGAGCCATTTGAATGGTACAGACTTGTATTGAAACCGTCCGAGAAAACGAACACATATATCGGCTGTGCACGAAACATAAACGAAACAAAGAAAAAGGAAGAACAGCTGAAATTAAAAGCATATATAGATCCACTTTCAAAAGTGCTTAACAGAGAGACGGCAATCGAGAAAATTCGTGAGAGATTGAAAACTCAAACAATGAACGAAGAATGTGCATTTATCGTTCTTGATATAGATAATTTTAAAAACATAAACGATACATTCGGTCATTTGTACGGTGACGCGGTTATCGCGATGGTTGCGGGAAGTATAAAGAGTACGCTTGACAGCGAGGATATAATCGGTCGTTTCGGCGGTGATGAATTTCTTGTTTATATAGATAACACAAAACCGGAAAAGTTGGAGAGAAAACTTGAAAATATACGTCTTGCCATACTAAAAATGCGTATAGATAAAAATGACGAAAAAGATATTTCGTGCAGTATGGGTGTTACTTTGGGGCGTGGCAGAGTTAAGTATGAGGACCTTTTCAGACAAGCCGACAGTGCTTTGTATATGGCAAAGACGAACGGAAAAAATCGCTTTGAATATTTCAACGGTGAATTTATTGATAAAAATGCTTTGACATACACCGGAATTATGACCGAAGAAGATGAAAGCGAAGAAGTTTCGGAAAATCACGATATAATAATGGTTGCACTTGAAATTGCGTCTAAATCAACCGATTCGGATAATGCCATATCAAATCTTATGCGTCATATCGGTGTTGCAGTTAATCTTGACTGTATTCAGATTATGAAATATGATATGATTAACGATAAAGTTGAAATAGAATTTCAGTGGTGGAAAGAACATGACGGTGATTATAATGTTGTGTTCACTGATAAAAAGAGCGGTTATTACGAGCATAATGACCTTGTTTTGTTTAAAAAGAGATTTCAAAAGGATAATATATTTAAGTATACCCCTGCATTTAAAGAGGAATTTACACAAAAATACAGGAACATATTTGAGGCGGCGGAACACGTTCAAATGATATATTCATCAAATACCGAAAACGAAGATGTATATTATGTTGTCTGTTATCAGTGTTGGGACAAACAACGTATTTGGGAAAAGAACGAATTTGACGATATGTTTGAAATAACAAAGATACTGTCAATGTTTATGAAATCGTCACACATAATCACGGAACGTGAAAAATTTCTTCAAAATAAAGTTGATAATGACGATTACGGCGTATTTACGTTGAGTAAGTTTGAAGAAGAAGTCGGACGAATTACGAGAAACGCTCATGTGACAAACAAAAAAATCGGATTTGTGTATTTTAATTTTAACAGATTTTATGAGTTTAACCGTATTTACGGTCGTGAAGAGGGTGACAGAGTTTTAAAACAATTTGCAAAGTTCTTGCTTGTTAGCTCTGAAGAGGTATGCGTGAATTGTCATTTGAACGGAACGGATAAATTTATCAGTTGTTTTATGTTTGAAGAAGGTGTGGACTTAGAAACGAAAATACAACAAAAGCTTGAAGCTTTTTCCGATACGGTCGGAAATTATAAAGAATGTCCTGTTGTGATAACCGCAGGTGTCGCAACGATTAATCCGGGTGAAAACGTTACCGAGGCACTTGATTTGGCTAATCATACGTTGAAAGGTGCAAATGCAGAAAAAAGTATTTGCATAATGGCTAAGGAATAGTAGCCACTTGATTTTAAAAGTAATATATGTTAAAATGTAATGTAGAAAGTATTTAATACAAGGAGGAAATTTAAAATGGATTTAAGATGTGCATCAAACCCAAAAGATGTAAAGCATTACACAACTGAAAGATTAAGAGAGGAATTTCATATCAGCGGATTGTTTACTCCGGATAATTCAAAAATGGTATACAGCCATATTGACCGTATTATCACAGCCGGATTTATGCCTGTAAAGCAAGAGCTTGTATTGGAGGCCGGTAAGGAACTTGCTGCTGACTACTTCCTACAAAGACGTGAAATGGGCTGTATCAATATCGGCGGAAAAGGTATAATCACAGTTGACGGTACAGATTATGAAATGAACCCTCGTGACGGTATCTATATCGGCAGAGGCAATAAGGAAATTACTTTCAAGTGCGTTGACGAAGCAAACCCACCGAAGTTCTATGTTTCATCATGTCCTGCTCATAAGGAATATCCGACAGTAAAGATTGATATTACAAAGGCTAAGAAAGTTCCTTGCGGCAGTGTTGAAGATTGTAACAAGAGAGTTATAAATCAATATATCCACCCTGAAGTTATGCAGAGCTGTCAGCTTGCAATGGGTCTTACAATGCTTGACGTAGGTTCAAACTGGAACACTATGCCTTGTCATACACATGACAGACGTATGGAAGTGTATCTATATCTTGATATGGGCGAAAATGACGCAGTATTCCATATGATGGGCGAGCCTGACGAAACAAGACATATCATTATGCATAATGAAGAAGCTGTAATTTCACCAAGCTGGTCAATACATACAGGTGTCGGCACAAAGAATTACTCATTCATTTGGGCAATGTGCGGTGAAAACCAAGAGTTTGACGATATGGACTTCATTGAAACAAAGGACTTGAAGTAATAGGAGAAGTAAAATGTATATTGGAATGAGAGGTCATGACTTCGATACTAATACGCTTGACGCTTTGTGCGAAAAGTGTAAAGAGTACGGCGTTGGCGGTGTTCAGCTTGTGCTTTTGAGATCGTTGGCTGATTTTAAGAAAGGTAATTTTACACCTGAATATGCTAAGTCAATCGGTGATAAATTGCGTGAAAACGGTATTCGTGTGCCGATTTTGGGCTGTTATATCAATCCGTCTGACGCAAACGAGGAAAGCCTTAATGAAAGCCTTGATTATTTTATCGAGAATTTGCATTATGCAAAATATATCGGTGCGGAAATGGTCGGTCTTGAAACTTGCCGTTTTAGTGATGACGATGAAATAAATAACTCCGAAGAAACATATCAGTATCTTTTGAAGAATATGAAAAAACTTGTTTCTGCGGCGGAAGAAATAGGCGTAAATGTGGGTATTGAGGGCGTTCATTTTCATGTTATAAATACTCCGACAAAGATGAAAAGATTGGTCGATGACCTTAATTCACCAAATGTCAGAGTTATATTTGACCCTGTTAATTATATCAATACCGCAAATTATAAAAATCAAGATGAAATTATTAATACTCATTTTGATTTGTTGGGCGAGAAAACAAAGTTGCTTCACTTGAAAGATTTTAAACTTGTTGACGGTGAAGTTGCTTATGAATTCCCGTGCGACGGATTGCTTAATAAAGATTTGCTTTGGGATAAGCTAAAGCAATATAATCCGGATATTGCAGTTATTCTTGAAGAAGTTAAGGAAGATCACCTTGCACAAGTTAAGGCTGCGGTTGAAAAGAGATTTGTATAAATAAAAAGCCTTGATGTGGGCGGATGACTCACATCAAGGCTTTTTTACTGTGGTATAATAGGTAGACGGTGAGGATAATAATATTAAATTGTATGAAGTAAAAGAAATAATCAACTTATAAATTCTCTTTTGAATGTTTGGAAAAATTCCGTTCGTGCAATAAATCTTTTTCTTTCTGATTAGCAAGTAAATAAGATTAAAGAATATGTTCCGCAAACTATAAAAAGCGTAAAATATCTTGTTGTTGCCGAAACGGATAACATTGTCGGTTTTATGGGAACTTAAAATAATCGTTTGAAAATGTTGTTCATTTCACCACAGAAACGAGAAAAAGAAATAGGTAAACAATTTGTGCGATATGGCGTTCAAAATTATAATATACAGTAAGTAACCGTCAATGAAGATAACCTTAAAGCGGTTGGATTTTATAAACACTTAGGCTTTTAAATATATAAAAGAACAGTCTGCAACGAAGAAGGAAATCCCTATCTGCTTTTGTATATGAAGTTGTTGGGATAAAGTTTTGAATTTAGAAAGGAAGAATTATATGATTAAAATACTATTTGTCTGCCACGGCAATAGTACGAGTGTAAAAGACGTATCGGCTTTTGATTGGGTAAATCGGGGCAAATCGTGCCGTTAGGAAAAGTCCCTTACTACGGTTTTACTACTATTCAACAGATGAAAAAATATATATGTACATATCCTATTTTATTGTGATTAGACACCATACAGGTGTCTTTTTTTACAAATAAATATTGTTCTGAACTTCATAAATCGCACAAATTTCGAGAATCATTCCAACAAAAATTCTAAGATATAAGTGCTCTTTATTTGCCGATATTAGTTGCTATTTTCTGAGTTTAGAGTTATATATGTGATAACAAAAAATTATTGTATATGAAATAGGAGGCAGTAATATGGCTAATCAAAAAGATATCAGTAGCATTAAAAATAACATTCCAATAAGCGAAAAATATATGTTGACAATATATGAGGCTTCTGCTTATTTCAATATCGGAGTTAAAAAACTCAGACGGATGGCAGAAAACAATGAAGGCAGATTCGCTTTTTATATGGGTAACAGATATTTGATTGTAAGAACAAAGTTTGAAAACTACATCGAGAAGTTGATTATGGACGAATTTGATATGAATGAGGATTGGTAAGGCTGGTTAGAAGAAAAGACTAACTAAAAAAATAAATAAAAAGGAAAAAATAAAAAAACTTTATCTGATCAAAAACGAGTATAACAAACAGACTTCCAAAAGGAATCCAAAAAATTATATAAAAACAATTATGTAACAGGAATATAAGCTAAATTTGATTTTTCTAAAATAAAAATCAAATTCACTAGCTTCTTTGCGTGAGATATAGTAATATTTGCACTCAAAGCGTTTTTTGCAATATATGTAAAAAGAATGTCATACTCTCAAAAGTATAACTTTTTGAGAGTATGACATTTGGGGACTTATTGTTAAGATATTACAAAATCTTAACAATATTCCCAGGAGCAAAATCCATTCTTTTCCAATATTCATCTGTGATATTAATTCTTTTTATAAGAGCATACATTATCTTAAGTGTCTGATTATGAGAACATATTAGACATTGTTTTGTTTTATCAATTGACATAATCAAATCTGTTAAAGATTGTACGCGTAGAATGACATCGTTAAGTGTTTCTCCGTTAGGAATAGTGCTATTAACTGAAATTCTACCATTTACAAACAAGTCTGGAAATGTAACTATAGCGTGTGACTTTGGCAAATTTTCTAAAATACCCAGAGAACGCTCTAAAAGATTATCTGTATATATGACATCTGATATAAATAACTCTGAAGGAAGGATTCCAAGTGTATATCTACATCTTTTTGAAGTTGATGAATAAACAATATCAAATGTTATATTATGTTTGGGAAGTTGAATGATTTGGTTTGGCAAAATATTACTTTCATGTCTGCCTGATAATATTTCATTTAAATTATTATATGTTTTTACGTGTCTTAAAAAATATATTGACATTATTTCTTCTCCTTTGGAACTTTACCAATATAAGATTTACAATAAATGTATTGTGGGGTCAGAATTTTTTCTATTTTTCCTTGCAAATATTTACTACCACACTTTAAAAATTCATAACCATCATTAAATGTACGAATTTTCTTTTTGTACTGAGCATTAATATTCAAATCAATATTATTATCAATACGAGCAGTAGAAACAATATCATAGGAGATGTGCTGATTATTTATAAGATTATAGTATAATTTTTTATTATATGGGTTTACGTTGGTAATGGCTTCAATTTGTTGTCCCCAACCATGAGGAATAATACATACAGCACCCTTTCTACCACCAAGGTTATATGTCCAATTGTTTTCGCCGATTCTGAATAGATATATAGGTTTGAATACATCAGAGAAAAGGGGGACTAATTCTCCTGGTAATTCTGCAAAAGTTCCAATTGCAATAGATGAATCAGTAGGCATATAATAATGATGTTTGATAATCGATTGCATCGGTTCTTTATTGGCATTTATAGTTTTAGCAAGCCATTTATGAATTTCTTCATTATATTTTTCAAGATGATGAGCTGTTTGTATAAAATATTCAGCCTCGTTACCTTTTATATATCTTAAATATCTATTGTTATCTTCATACTTTTTTATCTTAGAATGATACCAATTTCCTTCTTTGGGATAAAGACCAAAATAGGACTCTTTCATTTCCTTTGCCGATGAATGCAAAATTAAATAATATTCACCTGATTCATCTGTTGCAAACATCAAAAAATGATTTCCACTATCAAAACTAAATGAATATCCACATTCAGATACGGCATTTGCAAAAATATTTTTAATGAATTCTTTGAAATCGTCAAAATATACATCAGTGATTTGTAACTTAAAAACACTGCTTGAACATACATTTACTGTAGCATCAACGGGGATAATAGGAGTACCACATTCCCAATCGATAAGCATTCCTGTGGCAAAACCACCAGCAAGGCGCATTACATTGTTGGGATATCCTAAATCTAAAGAGGGTATTACTATTGCACCACTTTCTTGACGTTTATCATATTTTTTTATGACAGAATTTAGTAAATTCTCTGTTTTTTTTATGTAAGGTAATAAAACTTTTTGAGTATTATCGTCGAGAAGATTTTTAGGATTAAATAAATCTTCTCGACAAGTTATTGTATCATTAAAATCAAATACAAAACGAGATTTATCAATTGCAAATGATGATATTGCCAACTGTTTAAGTTGAGAACTATACAGTTTATATAAATAAATAGAGTGGTTCCCAATTTTTTTTAAATTATAAACGGCATTACGTATATCATAATGCACATGCAAATCTCTTGATAACTTACTGTGAAATTTACATTCTTTTGTTGTGTCAATTAATACACTATTGTTGGATATGGTATCTAGATATCGTCTGTGTGCATTGTATTCTCCAGGGTCGTATAGTTCTTTATCATAGTTAATTGAACTTTGTTCAGTATCAATATTATATTTATAATAAAGCATCACAGAGCCTTTATGATCTTTTTCGTTAGTCCAAAGTTTAGTCGACCTAAAAAGCATAAAAGAATCTGTAATTACAGCATGATCTATATCCAAAAAGGGTAGAAAATGAATTCTTAGATTGCAATTGTTGTGCTGCAATGAAATTTTTAGTTGGCGGATGAGTGACATAATACCTGTATTAAGAGTGTCAATGGGTTCGCTAAAATTTTGTGAGGCAAAAACACTTGGATCCATTATATATATATTAATTTCATTGATTCTTTGAGTTTGAATTGCAGATAATAGGTTTCTTATAATAGGAGCATTACCTTTATTTGTTGCGCTAAAAGCATTTCCTAAAGTTTCTCCGGATATATATATTTTCCCTTGTGCATTATCTATAAGTAAACGACGTAATTCATGAAAATAGCGATAACTAATTTCAGCACATTGTCTTCCAGCATTTCTACTTACTTCAATATTATTTTTTTTTAGGAAAGCATCAACAGTTTCTATTGCTGATATATTAACTTTTTGAAGTTGAGTATTTGTGTGTTCAGCAAATTCAAGATTGTATATTTCACTGAGGCTTAACGATTTTTTTTGTAACAATGCAAATAAAAACCACCATTTCAGTCCTATCAGAATAGAATCGTTATCTTTAGGAAATAAAAATATGTTGTAGATAAGTTCAATCATTTTGTCTGTGACATTTTTTTGTGGGGTTTGCTTATATTTTGAAATGATTTGTTTTGCTTTTTGTGATATATTTTCTAGTGAAGTTGTATTATTATTTATATCACATTTAATGGTTTTGGCTATATTATCAATTTCAGAATATGATATAGCAGCTGATAATTCTTCTTTTGTTTCGCCATTCATTATATTACTTATAGCTGAGTCTGAATATGAAACAATTAGCTCTTTGGAACAACCTAACATATACTCCAAAAAAAGTCGGTTATTTACTCGATTACTTTCTAAATTTTTGGAGCTTTCCTTAGAGTTGGGAAAGCAAGAAAAATAAAATTGTTGAAAATCAGTTAATTTCAAAAGATCACCTCCTAATTCTTATTATAACCAAAAAAGTTTGTTTTTTCAATAGAATTTTAATTTGTTTGGAAAATTCTATTTATGAATTTAAGATGATTATTAAAATTGAAAACTAATTTGCCAGATATTTAGAAATTTTGAAAGATGTACAATTATTTTTTGCTTTTTCACAGTATTAAAAAAACAAAAAATAAATTTTATTTTTTGAGGATGACACAAATTTTGTCTTATAGTACAATGGATATATATAAAAGGGACACTGACATCTATGAAAATAAATGATTAAATTTTATAGATGAAAATGTGATGTATTGATTGACGTGTAATAACAACAAGAATATAAGTGCAATTTTTTATATTTTAATAATTACAATACATGAGGAGGTGTAGAAAAATGACAGAAGAAGATAAAAAATACGCATTCATAACCGAAGCGGAGGGCTTTGTATACTGTGCAACTGATAATGGTGAATCAATTGGGTATTCTGTGGAGAACGACGGAAGTTATGTTGTTCCACATGTAAATTGTTGAATGTGGGTTATAAATGAGTAATTTGGAATGAAAATCAGAACAGATTGTAGCATATAAAATTAATATCAGAATATGTTTAGAAAGAATATAAGTACAGGATTATGAATTGGAATATGTACTATACAGAAAAATCAGAAAATGATTGGCGAGATAGATTATGAGTATATTGTATACAATTTATTTTTGATAATTACTACAAAGAATAAGAGACGTCAAAACTTGATAGGGATCTTATACTTCACAAGTTAGACTACAAAATCGAAAGTGACATTGCCGAAGTTAAGAAAAATCACGAACATAATATTGACATTGTCGAACACTTAAAGGATAGTAACAAGGATTTTGAAGTGAAATATGCTACAGAAAAAGCAATTTATATTAAAATCAATATCCTGCTGGAAGACGTTAAAGCTGTACAAGATGAAGAAGCTAATGATAAGATTTGGGATCTATATTCTACTGGACAAGCTGCTTTTGAAAAATCAAAAACATATGGATTCAATTATGTTGATCATTTAGAATATGCAGAAGTAGGAGTACAACATATCGTACCATTTATTAAAGCAATGGATTCTTATTTAGGAGATATTGCTTCAACTATTGTTGATCCAAATAAACAAGTCACTAAATTTATTACAAATCGTAATGATAGTCCAACAGGTAATATTGATAATGTATTCGATAATAAAGCCAATACTGAAATTGTTTATAAAACACCAAATACAATTAGTAAAGGAACTTATGTAGGCGTTAGTTATTCAAAAGCAATTGATATTGATAGAGTGACTTTTAGATTAGGAACAAATTCAAATTCAAAAGATACTTTTTCTAAAGCTAAAGTGCAATATACAACAGATGGTAAAAAATGGATTGATTTAGATAATCAAGAATATACTTTACCAAATGATGTAGCTTTAACTGACTTAAATTTAAAAGGGGTTAAAGGTATTCGCATGGTTGCTACTGAAGATAAAGCGAATACTTGGTTAGGTATTAGAGATATTGCTGTTAATGCAGATGAAACAGTAACTGAAGAAGATCCAGGTACATTATCTGTCGATAAATT
>ENA-OPBM01001522-OPBM01001522.1-human-gut-metagenome-genome-assembly--contig:-NODE-1522-length-13408-cov-2.288325_pt1 | contig 13408 bp, 14 predicted proteins | sample MGYA00241069_ERZ501454 | MGnify/ENA primary metagenome ERZ501454 (study PRJEB25962, sample SAMEA2042625) | human gut metagenome | biome: human gut; feature: human-associated habitat; material: faeces... | reverse complement strand
TCCACGCGGGGGGTCAGCACATCCTGGGCCTCGACGTCGTCAAACTCGATGGCGCTGCGGATCAGCTCACTCTCGCGGTTCGTCAGCTCGCCGTCCTTCTCGGCCTCGCTGACCATGGTCACTAGCTCACCCTCGGTGATGGTGTCCTTTTCTCCGGTATCAAACCGTTTGGCAAGGAACTTTTTCCACGCACCGAACAGGGCGTTCAGCGGTGTAAAAATCGTGACCAGCGCACTGAGCACGGGGGCAAAGCCCATGGCCAGAGTTTCGGGCATTTCCTTGGCCATGCTCTTGGGGGTGATCTCGCCAAAGGTCAGGACCAGCAGGGTCATGACGATCGTCGAGACGGTAGGGCCGTAAACGCCGCCGACAAGGCGGGTAAACAGCACGGTGGCAAGAGAGGACGCACCGATATTGACAATGTTATTGCCGATCAGAATGGTGCTGAGCAGGCTGTCGTAGCGCTCAACCAGCGCCAGCGTGTGCGCTGCTTTGGCGTCGCCGTCCTCTGCCTTGCTCCGCAGGCGGATCTCATTCAGCGAGTTATACGCTGTTTCTGCCGCCGAGAAAAATGCAGACAAACCGATCAGGATTATCAGTGCGACGATCATAAATATACTGCCATCGTCCATTGGGGAACTATCAACTCTTTCTGTATGTTATTTATGTGTAGAACTACACATTTTAGTTATTATAACATAGATATGCACGCAACGCAAAGGGTACGCCGTCAAATTTGTGTAAAAACGTGTTTTTATCTAATTTTGGAATTTCTTCGGTTCCTTCTTTGCAAAGAAGGAACAAAACCCCCGTAAATTACTCCATCCCGTCCAGATACCCGTGGGGCACAACGTCATACGCCTCGGCCAGATGATCCCGCATCCACATCTCGGCGTCCAGGCGCACGCTGTAGCCCGCGCCCGGGTCGGTCATCCACTCCTCCGGCTTGCGGAAGGGCAGGGCGTGCTGGGACAGCATGTTCATGATAACGCCGCCGTGGGTCACGCAGGCGGCCTCCTCGGTGTGGGTGCGCAGCATGTACTCAAACATCTTCATCAGCATCGACGACGTGCGGTTGAAGAACATCTGCCGGTCCTCCGCGCCCGCGGGCACCGTGCGGCTCGTCGGGTCCATCCACTGGGCAAACTCCGGGTCCTTGACCAGTTCAGTGATGGGGCGGTTTTCAAACTTGCCAAAGTTCATCTCCCGCAGGTCCTGCAAAATCGTGAGCTTGGCGTTGGGGAACAGCACTTCCGCTGTTTGCTGGGCGCGCAGCATGGGGGAGCAGAACACAAGCGGAACATCCGGATACTGGAACTTGGCTTTCAGCTCCTCCAGCTGGGCGCGGCCCTCCGCGCACAGGGGCAGGTCTGTGCCGCTGCCGATATAGCGGCCATCCAGGTTGCCCTGGGTCAGGCCGTGGCGGATCAGATGCAGTTTATAATATTTCAAAAACAAAACCTCCTGACGGATATGTGTTGCAAAAAAAGATTACAAAATGGTTACAAAATAAGAACGGGTAAAAAAAGACACACAATATTTGTACAGGAAAACACGCGAAATGTCAATATCTAGTTTGTTTGGCCCGCTTTGAAGGAAATACCGAAAAAATTGACAAAAAATTGGCGAATTTGATGTTTACAAATCGTTTTTTGGCAGATATAATTTACACCATGTAGAATGCAGTAGAGCCCGCATTTGTGCCGCAGCCAAAAGCGGCGCACAAAAGCGCGGTTCCTGCCAATAGGATGCCTACCTGGCCCAACGCGGCGCAGCGAACCCTTAAGCTACATTCCGGTGTGCTTTGGGGATTTCTGCGCATTTTGGGGTCTTTATCTGCCGCAAGCCCGGCAGGGTGTAAGGCGGCAGGCAGCGGTGCAAACCCGCAAGGCGGAAAACAGAACGGCGGGGGCGTGTCGGCCCCTAAGGCGCTGCAGGAACCGGCGAAACGTTCGGTTCCTGCACCCTGGCGATGCAGTGCAAACCCTGTGCGGTCTTTGCGCGCTGCGTTCTGGTAAAGTGTGAAGGATGGCAACAAGATGGCAATAGAATTTAACCGCATCATTACCCTGCTGCGCAAAGAGCGGGGCATTACCCAAAAACAGGCGGCGCAGGAGCTTGGCATCAGCCAGGCGCAGCTTTCCCATTATGAGAAAGGCATCCGGGAATGCGGCCTTGAATTTGTGGTGCAGATTGCGGATTACTATAATGTTTCCTGTGACTACCTTTTGGGGCGCAGCGCAGAGCGCAGCGGCCAGACCATCAAGGTGGAAGAACTGCCCGATGCCGGCGGCGCAACCTCCGGCAGCATTTACCGCGGCAGCGTGCTGCCCACCATGTATAAAAAACTGATTGAAAATTCGCTGGACATTTTGTTTGACCGGTTGGATCAGTGCAGGGATAAGCGGGTGGTTACCTCCGTCAGCAATTATCTGATGCTGGCCGTCTACCGTATGTTCCGCCGCCTGTACCAGGCTGCGCCGGGCAATGTGGCCAGCATGTTCCGCGTAACGCCCGCCCGCTGGGAGCGTGACGCCGATGCCGCCATGTTCTTGCAGGAAGGTGAGCTTTCAGCCACCATGGCAGGGGAGAACGGCGCATGCCCCGACCCCGCTGCCTTTGAGATGAACACCGAGACCCTGGCCAGGGATTACCCGCGCCACGCCACCAGCCTGATGAACCTGATCAAGAACAGCGAGGAAGTCGTCCGCAAGCACAATGCCTGAACCGGATGCCGCTGCAAAATAACAAAAATTCTGCCTGCCCCAAGGGATTGGGACAGGCAGTGTTTGTATAAGGGTGAACGGTGCGGCAGAGCTTACAGTTTGGCAAGCTCCTTGCGGCAGGCTGCACAGATGCGCTTGCCGCGGAAAAGAATGCTATCCCCGGTTACTTCACCACACAGGTCACAGCAGCCGTCTGCGCGGTACTTGCGCAGCAGGATGGTATTACCATCGGTAAAGATTTCAATGGGAGTATCAGTGGTGATACCAAACGAATCTCGCAGTTCCTTGGGCAGAACAAAACGGCCTAAGCTGTCAACACTGCGGACGATTCCAGTAGATTTCATAGGCTAACCTCTTTCATATGTAGTACATCACCTGGAAAAAGCGACACCAACGCTTTTTGTATACACAGTATACCTTTAATTTCCACTGATGTCAATATTTGGCAATCGAAAAAATGAAACTTTCCGGCGTTTTTGACAAAAAAAGAAAAATAACGTTTTATCGTGTATAAAAATTGCAATTTATGTACGTTTTGGTCATCTTTTGCTACAACTTTGATACCAGTACAGGATATGATACAGATAACGATGGTAGATTGGAAAGGCTGGTGTGCAGGGTGGCAAGATACAAACAGGAAAGCGCAAAATATCGCAAAATAGTTGCGGTGGTCCTGATATTGTTGGCAGTGCTGGCGGCCGTTTGGTTGGCGGAAAGATGGTATACCAGGCATAAAACATCGGCGGCTGCAGCGGGTGTAAACCCCATCGGCCAGCTGCTGACCGGCCAGCCCGACCCGGCGGAGCCTTATACAGGTACCATCAGCCTGGTGGTGGCCGGGTATGACCGTTCGGCGGAGGACGGCGAAGAAGAGATCGGCCTGACGGATATGATCCTGTATCTGCAGTGGGACTGTGACCGGAACAAGCTGGAGGTGCTGCAGGTTCCGCCCAGCCTGTATGTGGGGTGGAGCACCGGCCAGGCGGAAGCAGGCGAGGGGAAAGAAAACGCCGCAGACCCCACCGGCCAGGGCAGCACAACGGGGCGTATCAATGCCGTAGCCAGGGAGACAGGCGGTCTGCAGGGACTTTGCGATGAAATCACCGCCATGACCGGCCTGCCGGTGGATGGCTACCTTGGCATGGACCTGAACGGCCTGGGCGATATTGTGGAGTACATCGGCGGGGTAGAAGTGGATATTCCGCAGGAAATGGTCGATCAGCGCATTGATGAAATCGAACAGGAAGTTAAACTGAATATGGAAGCCCAGGGCATGGACTTTGATAAGTATCTTTCCAACATGGGCAAGTCGGAGGAAGAATTCCGTCAGAGCTACAATAAGACTGCTGAGCAGCAGGTACGCGAAGGCTTGGTGCTTGCGGAAATCGCTAATGTTGAAAAACTGGAAGCGACCAATCAGGATCTGAATATGGAAGTTTACAGCATGGCGCGCCAGTTTAATGCGGAACCGAAAGATGTCATCAAAATCATCAGAGATGAAAACCGCGCGGGGATGCTTTACAATTCCGTACTCCGCAAGAAAGCGGCTGCTTTCATTTACGGCGCGGCGGTAAAGGAAGAAAGTAAAAAAGAAGAAACAGCCAAGAAGACAGAAGCTCCGGCAAAAGAAAAGAAAGAATCTCCGCTGGCTGCAAAGACAGTCAAAGAACTGAAAGCTTACGCTGAAGAAAAGGGTATTGCCCTTGACTCCCGCGCAAAGAAAGCGGACATCATCGCTACGATCGAAGCGGCTGAAAGAAAGTAATCCGTTCAACTTCATACAATGAATTTTATTTCATAACCTAAAGAGGCGCAGGCATGTTCCGCGTCTCTTTGTTGATGTATGAAAAAGAAATATAGAATTTTATCGTTATAAATTGTAAGATTGTGGTACAATTAGAAAGTACAAATAGTATTTATGAGAAAGGATGTTTATCTATGCCTTATGTGCCGATTGTTGTGGAACAGACCTCTCATGGGGAACGTTCCTATGATATTTATTCCCGTCTTTTAAAAGACCGTATCGTATTTCTTGACGGCCCCATTGATGATCATACCGCCAACGTGATTATTGCCCAATTTCTCTTTCTGGAAGCGGAAGACCCCGACAAAGATATCCATTTTTACATCAACAGCCCCGGAGGCGTTGTGACGGCAGGAATGGCGATTTATGATACGATGCAGTATATCCGCCCTGATGTGTCTACCATCTGTATTGGTTCCTGCGCCTCCATGGCGGCCGTACTTCTGACAGCCGGCGAAAAAGGGAAACGCTACGCCCTGCCTCATGCCAGCGTTATGATCCATCAGCCCCTCGGCGGTGCGCAGGGACAGGCGACAGATATTGCAATCCATGCCAAAGAAATTATCCGTCTCCGCAGCGAGCTCAATGGAATCATCGCGGCCCACAGCGGACAGACGCTGAAAACTGTCATGAAAGACACCGAAAGGGATAATTTTATGACTGCTGACGCCGCTTTGAAATATGGGCTCATTGATAAGATCCTTACCAGAAATGAACTGGCCGAGTTAAATGGGAAATCTGAATTAAGCAAGAAATAAGGAGGCTCTGTGGCTAATAAAAATGAACAACCGCCGGTATGCAATTTCTGCGGACGGTCGGGAGACGAAGTCGAAAGACTGATTGCGGGACCGGGCGTCTTTATCTGCAATGAATGCATTGAAGTCTGCCGGAACATATTGGAAGAAGAAATGAAAACTTCGAAGAAGAAGAAGGGGCTTCCCGATTTTGAACTTCCGACACCTAAAAAAATCAAAGAATACATGGATCAGTACGTTATCGAGCAGGATGATGCAAAAGTTGCCCTTGCCGTAGCCGTGTACAACCATTATAAACGTATCCGCTATGAAAAAGACGATGACGGTGTGGAACTGCAAAAGTCAAATATCATCATGCTGGGACCCACAGGGAGCGGAAAAACTCTTCTTGCCCAGACGTTGGCGAGGTTTTTGAATGTTCCTTTTGCTATTTCCGATGCGACTACCTTAACAGAAGCGGGCTATGTGGGGGAAGACGTGGAAAATATCCTGCTCCGTCTTATCCAGGCAGCGGATTACGACCTTGAAAGAGCGCAGCGGGGCATTGTCTACATTGATGAAATTGATAAAATCGCAAAAAAATCGGAGAATCCGTCTATTACAAGGGATGTTTCAGGGGAAGGCGTACAGCAGGCCCTGCTGAAAATCCTTGAAGGGACCGTAGCCAGTGTTCCGCCGCAGGGCGGACGCAAGCATCCTAACCAGGAGATGATCCAGCTGGATACGTCAAATATCCTCTTCATCTGCGGCGGAGCCTTTGCCGGCATAGATAAAGTCATTGCCCGCAGAACGACCAGGAGCACGATGGGATTTGGTGCGGATATCAAGAAAGCCGATGAGAAAGACATTGCGGAAGTTCTTCAAAACGTAGAACCTGAAGAAATTTGGACTTATTCCGGAATTTATCGGCAGACTTCCTGTCATCGTAGCTCTCCACCCGCTGAAAGAAGAAGCGCTTATCAGAATCCTGTCGGAACCGAAAAACGCTCTTATCCGCCAGTACCAGAAACTTCTCGGCATGGACAATGTGGAGCTTGTTTTTGAGGAGAAAGCGGTTCGTGCCATTGCGAAGAAAGCCATCGAAAGGAATACGGGTGCCCGCGGACTCCGTGCGATTAGATCATGACAAAAGTGATGTATGAGATTCCCGGAATGAAAGATGTGGTGCGCTGTACCGTTACGGAAGATACTGTTCTCAAAGGCGAACCGCCCCTGCTGGAAAGAAAAAAGAAATGAAATTGAATAATAATAAAATTGTAATATATAATATATATGCGTTCTGCCGTAAGACAGGACGTATTTTTGTTTGAATAGACAGAAGAGTTATCTTCCCTTGCATAGAAGACCGTATTTACTGTGGTGTTTTTTATTGATTCGGGAGAGGCTTTCATCGAGAAAATGCGAAATGTTTCTTGAAAAATCTGCTTTTTTATCGGCTATGTGGTAAAATATAAAGAAGTGTTGATTCTTTACAAAGACACTGAATTATAAGATAAGAGGAACTTTTATGAACGAGAATACAGATATAGGAGATGCAGCCGTTTTGACACTGCCTGTCGTGGCTCTTCGCGATATCATTGTTTTTCCCCATATGACAGTGAACCTGGATATCGGGAGAAAAGAATCTATTGAAGCCGTCCGCGCTGCAGGCCGCAGCGACCGGTATCTTGCTATGATCATGCAGCGTGATGGAAAAGTGGAAGTACCGCAGGAAGAGGATCTCTACTCCTTTGGCACCGTTGTAAAAGTAAAACAAATGCTCCAGCTGCCCGGCGGACTTATCCGCATACAGGCGGAAGGGATTTCCCGCATTCGTGTTCACAGCGTCCTGCGAAAAGAAAACTGCTTGGTGTCCCAGGTGGAGGATGTGCCAGAAATCGAGCCGTCGGACGCGCTTCGTGGGGAAGCATACAGAAGGGCCCTTTTGAAATCCTTCTTTGAATGGATTCACAATGCCCAGCAGAATCTTTCGGATGAGCAGATGGAGCAGCTGAAAGCTTCCAACACGCCGGGATACACCGCTGATTTCATTTCTACACAGATGCCTATCAGCCCTGCAAGACGGCAGGCTGTTCTGGAAGAAAACGACGTTATGGAAAGGCTTGTTCTTATTCGCCGGTTTCTTGATGAAGAAATACAAATCGGCCGTCTGGAGGCGGAAATAAACGGGGAAGTGCGGAGCCGTATGGAAAAGGAGCAGCGCGATTACTACCTCCGTCAGAAAATAAAGAGCATCCACGACCGCCTCGGCGACGAGATTTCCCAAGATGCGGAAGCGGAAGAATACAGGCAGAAACTCGGAAAAAGCGGAATTCCCGATGAATATAAAAAGAAACTGGAAAAAGAAATCGCCCATTTAGCCACCATGCCGCCCATGATGGCAGAAACTACCGTGGCGAGAAACTATCTGGAATGGATATTTTCCCTGCCGTGGAAAGAAGAAAGCAAAGACCCTCTCGATTTGAAAAAAGCAGCGAAACTTTTGGATGAAGACCATTACGGCCTTGCAAAAATTAAAGAACGTATCCTTGAGTACCTTGCTGTCCGCATCCTTGCTCCGGAAGCAAAGGCGCCTATCATTTGCTTTGTGGGACCGCCCGGTGTCGGTAAGACCAGCTTTGCCCGCTCTATTGCCCGTGCGCTGGACAAAAAATTCGCCCGTATTTCTTTGGGCGGTATCCATGATGAAGCTGAAATCCGCGGGCACCGCCGCACCTACATCGGTGCCATGCCCGGCAAGATCATCAGCGCCATGATCACCGCCAAGTCCTCCAACCCTTTGATGCTGCTGGACGAGATCGACAAGCTGGCAGGCGACTTCCGGGGCGACCCGGCGGCAGCTCTGCTGGAAGCGCTGGACCCGGAGCAGAACAGCACCTTCAACGATCATTTCATCGATATCCCGTTCGATTTGAGCCATGTGCTCTTTATCACCACGGCCAACGACCTCGGCGCCATCCCCGGCCCGCTGCGCGACCGCATGGACGTCATCGAGCTGCCCAGCTACACCCGCGTGGAAAAATACAACATTGCCCGCAAGCATCTGCTGCCCAAGCAGCTCAAGGCCTGCGGTCTGACCGGCAAGGTCGCCTTCTCCCAGAGCGCCCTCTACGGCATCATCGACGGCTACACCCGCGAGGCCGGCGTCCGCAATCTGGAGCGCACCATCACCAGCGTCCTGCGCAAGTGCGCCCGGAAAATTGCTTCCGGCGAGGCGGAGAATGTCTCTGTCACCGGCACCGGCCTCGAAAAGCTGCTGGGACCCCGCATGGTCAAGCCCGAGTTCCTCAACCGCACCAACGCCATCGGCATCGCCAACGGTCTGGCATGGACCAGTATCGGCGGAGACCCTGCCCATCGAGGTGCAGGTGATGGACAACGGCAGCGGCAAGATCACCGTCACCGGTTCGCTGGGCGACGTGATGAAGGAGAGCGCTCAGCTGGCCATCACCTATGCCCGCGTCCATGCCGCCGAGTACGGCATCGACTCCGAGCGCCTCAAGAAGTGCGACCTGCACATCCACGCCCCGGAGGGTGCAGTCCCCAAAGACGGCCCCTCTGCCGGCGTCACCCTGACCACGGCCCTCATCTCCTGCCTGTCCGGCATCCCGGTGCGGGGCGATGTGGCCATGACCGGCGAGATCACCCTCCACGGCAATGTGCTGCCCATCGGCGGCCTCCGCGAGAAGAGCATGGCCGCTTACCGCGAGGGGATGAAGACCGTCCTCATCCCGAAGGACAACGTGTCCGATCTGTACGAGGTGGACGACGAGGTCAAGAAGAACATCGAGTTCCTGCCCATGTCCAACCTGTCGCAGGTCCTCGCCGCAGCCCTCCTCAAGCCCAAGACGGTGTCTGCGGGCCACCCCCGCACCAGGAAGGTAAAGCCCGCTGAGGCTGCGGCCCTGCCGCAGACGGCTGAAAAGCCGCAGCCGGGTACGGTCTGCTGAGACGAAAGGAGCGAAGCTATGAACTATAACAAAGCGGATTTCATTGCAAGCTACGGCATTTCCAGCCAGCTGCCCGAGAGCGACCGCCCGGAGCTGAGCTTCTCCGGCCGCTCCAACGTGGGCAAATCCAGCCTCATCAATAAGCTCTGCAACCGCAAGAATCTCGCCCGCGTGTCCAGCACGCCGGGCAAGACGGCTACCATCAACTTCTACGCGGTGGATGACTGCTACTTCGTGGACCTGCCCGGCTACGGCTATGCCAAGGTGAGCAACGCCGACCGTGAGCGCTGGGACGACCTCATCAACAGCTACTTCGAGGCTCAGCGCCACCACACCCTGCTGGTCCAGCTCATCGACTGCCGTCACGCCCCCAGCGCCGACGACATCCAGATGCTGCATTATCTCCACTACCACAACATTCCCTTCGTCGTGGCCCTGACCAAGGCCGACAAGCTCAAGAAGAGCCAGCTGGCCCAGACGCAGGAGGAGTTCGAAAAGCTCTGCCTGCCCTACGGCTGCCAGAAGGTGGTGCTGACCAGCGGCGAGAGCGGCTACGGCATCCCGGAGCTGCAGGCTGTGCTGAACGCAGCCGTCGCCGCCGAGTACGAGGCAAACGCAGAGGACGCGGAGTAACGCAATGGCTTACAACGAATTTGCTTATTTTTACGATGAGTTCAACGGCGAGGCCGACTACGAGGCCCTGTATGCCCACATCAAAAAAGAGCTGGAAGCCCACGGTATCCATGACGGCATCCTCGCAGACCTGGGCTGTGGGACAGGAGAGCTGACCCTGATGCTCACTCAGGCGGGCTACGATATGATCGGCATCGACCAGTCGGAGGAGATGCTCTGCGTCGTCCGGGACAAGGCTGAGCAGCTGGGCCTTTCCGGCGGCCTGCTTCTTTTGCGGCAGGACCTGCTCAAGCTCGACCTCTACGGCACCATCCGGGGTGCGGTGTCCACCTTCGACACCTTCAACCACATCCCGGACCTGGATAAAGCCATCGCCAACGCCGGTTTCTTTATGGAAAAAGGCGGTGTGCTCCTGTTCGATATGAACACGCCCTATAAGCACCAGAACGTGCTGGGCGAAAACGTCTTTACGTTTGAAGAAGAGGATGCCTCCTGCGTCTGGCGCAACCATTACAGCGCCGCCGACCGCCGGGTGGAGATCAGCGTGGACATCGACTACCGCGAGACGGGGGAGCACTTCCACGAGCAGTTCTACGAGTACACCTACGACCTCGACACCATCCGCGCCGCTCTGGAAAAGCATGGCTTTGCGCTGGAAAGTGTCTGCGACGGCGAGAGCTTTGGCCCTCTGACCGACGAGAGCGAGCGCTATTTCTTCTGCGCAGTCAAACAGTATACCCAACTGGAGGAACAATAATATGTCGAATCTTATCCGCGGCATTTCTGAAAACGGCGGTGTCGTGTTCTGCGGCGTGGACTCCACTGAGATCGTCCGCACGGCGGAAAAGCTGCATACCACCAGCGCCACCTGCAGCGCAGCCCTTGGCCGTCTGCTCACCGGTGTCTCCCTGATGGGTGCGATGCTCAAGGATGATGGCGACTCCATCACCCTGCGCGTGTCCGGCGGCGGCCCGGCTGGCGTCGTCATCGCCTGCACCGACGCACACGGCAACGTCAAAGGCTGCATCGACCACCCGCTGGTCGAGCTTCCCGCAAAGGAGAACGGCCATCTGGACGTGGGCGGCGCAGTCGGCAAAGACGGCGTTCTGACCGTCATCCGGGACAACAAGCTCCAGAAGGAGCCGACGGTGGGTCAGGTGCCGCTGGTGTCCGGTGAGATCGCCGAGGACATCACCAGCTACTACGCCTACAGCGAGCAGATCCCCACCGTGTGTGCGCTGGGCGTTCTGGTGGACAAGGATCTGTCCATCGCCTGCGCCGGCGGCTATCTGCTGCAGCTCCTGCCGGGCGCGACCGATGCCGAGATCACCCGTCTGGAGCAGAACATCGCCGCCATGCCTTCCGTCACCGAGATGCTCCGGGCAGGGAAGACCCCGCAGGATATGATGGAGCTGGCAATGGCAGGCTTCGACCCGCAGGTCCTCGATACCCGCGAGGTGAAGTATCAGTGCGACTGCAGCAAGGAGCGCACGAAGGATATGCTCCTCAGCCTTGGCCGCAAAGAGCTGGTAAAGCTCCGGGACGAAGACCCGAAGTGTGAGGTGGTCTGCCACTTCTGTCACACGAAGTATGAGTTCGACCTGAACGAGCTTCTGGCCGAGATGACTCCGGAAGAGAAGTAACAAAAATCCATAATCATAAATCGCCGCATGGCCGGAGCAGATGTGCTCGGGGCTGTGCGGCGTTTTCATTTGCAGATGTCGGCGGTGATGGTGTAGACGACCCGGTAGTGGAGGGTGTTTTCTTCGACGGAGAAGTCCTCTTTGCGGGCCAGAAGTTCAAAATCGGCCCAATTTTGCTGTAAAGCTTGTTTACTTTGCAGCCTTGCAAGGGCCAGAGCCTGCTCTTCGGTCCGCTCCAAATCAGTGGGGACTTTGTGATAATATGTCGTTTCTTCGATAAAAATCGGAACGGGATGTCCGAAGACTTCTGGCTGGTAGTGCCGGACGATGGCTGCGGCCTCTGCCGAGTTTGGGACGGGATGCAGGGAGGGCAGAGCGATAGCATGACCGTCCCAGAACAGCGTCCGATGCACGGCCTGCTGCCCTGTGAGTTGTTCGATGGGCAGCAGGAGAGCAATATCCTGCTCGTTTTCCCACTCGAACTGCGCCCGGACGCTGCCCGCCGCAGGCTGAAAGATGAGCGTTCCATCCCGTTCGGCGCGGGCTGTCCCGATGAGGCCCTGACCGGCTTCTACGGCCTGGCCGGGGACGACGAGCATCGTCCCGCTGACGAGGTTGGTGCGAACGACCGTGCCGGACACCCTGGCCCGGAGGCCGTGGAGCGTCCCGGCCGCGATGTCAGGCACCGGTTTAGCCGCAGCCGCTTCCGCCACCAGCTTTCCCTTCATAAAGTTGAGGCTGGCCCAGGAAAACTCACCGCTCTGGAGCAGGGCGTATTCTCCGGCGGTGAGCTTTTCCTGTGTGACGGCATTTCCCGGGAAAAGCCCTGCCTCCCACAGGACGACGGCGGCCCGCGCCTGCTGGCCGGGCGTCAGGCCCACCGGTTCGACGAACCAGACAAAGCCCTGCAGCCAGAGCAGCAGAGGAAGAAAGACAAGGCATCCGGCCCAGAGCCCCCGCCGCCGGAGAAGGGGACGGATGCAAAAGAAAAGACCCCGCCGTTTTTGGATGCGCAGCCGCACCCGCCGTCTGCGGGCCAGAGCGGCCAGTTTCCGATAATGCCATGCGGCGCACCGGGCCGAGAACCCGCCGGGCCGGGGAACGATGTCGAAGAGGTGCAGCCCGCCTGCGGCCGCAGCAGTCAGCAGACCTTCGACATCGCCATTCTGCGCTGCAAAGGTGATGCCCGCCCAGAGCTGAATCCATTCCATGGTAGAAAGCTCCTATTCCTTTGAAAAATCGGTCCGCAAAATCTGCCCCCGCAGGGTGAGCCTCCGGGCGGAGAGTGTCTCTATCTTCAAATCGTCGCCGTAGACCGTCAGAGTGCCGCGCCCCAGCTCGAGGCAGAGCTTGCCTTCTTCGTAGGAGCGGATGCGCCGGAACTGCTCGATCTCCATCCTTCTGCCGCTCAGGTAGACCGAAGCCCGTCCGTAGAAGTCCCCGGGCGGCTGACGGAACATCCGCCGGAACCAGCCGCGCAGGGAATGCGTTTGCTTTCGTTTTCTTCCCACGCTGCTCCCTCCCGCCATGCAAACCGCTGCCAATTACCACATATATATGGAAATGGAGGGTGCGCATATGATTCAGAAAGAGAAAATCCGGGGTGTGGGGTATTTTTTGATGGCGCTGGCCGCGGGTCTGCTGCCGTTTGCCGCGCCGGATGCCTGCGCACAGGCCCTGCGGGAAGGGCTGGCGCTCTGCGGCGGTCCGCTGCTGCTCTCGCTGTTCCCGTTTCTCATCGTGTCCACGCTGCTCATCCAATGCCCGGCGGCGGATGTGCTGGGGCTGCCCTTCTGCCCAGTTGCAAGGCTCATCGGGGTCCGCGCTCCGGCGGCTGGGCGGGTGCTGCTCATCGGCTCTCTGGGCGGCTTTGCCCCCGCAGCAAGTGCCGCCGCCG
>ENA-OPBM01001519-OPBM01001519.1-human-gut-metagenome-genome-assembly--contig:-NODE-1519-length-13429-cov-2.537984_pt1 | contig 13429 bp, 10 predicted proteins | sample MGYA00241069_ERZ501454 | MGnify/ENA primary metagenome ERZ501454 (study PRJEB25962, sample SAMEA2042625) | human gut metagenome | biome: human gut; feature: human-associated habitat; material: faeces... | reverse complement strand
GCAATCTCAATCCCGAAAGATTCTTTGCCACATAATCTAAAACCTGCTGTCCGATTTTCTTATTCCTTAAATGAGGATATATAGCGAAATGTTCCAGATAATAGAATGTTTCGAAATCCCAAAACACAAAAAGTCCGCATAATTCTCCATCCAAAACGACAGCATTAAAATGCATCGAATCGGCAGATTTTATCAAACGTTTCAATTGTTCTACCGGGCGTCTTTCTTCCAATGGAAAAGATTCTTCATATAAAGAAATGAGTCTTTTCAAGAAAGCATCATCAGAATCAGTAATTCGAATTAATTGCATCATAGATTATTTATTTAGAACGGTTAAACAAAAATACGGGAATAAACCGTTTTACAAAATCACTATTTATCCTATTCTCGGATATAATAATAAACACCGCCGATAAAATAACAAAGATACCGACCAACTGTTCCCCATCAAGAGTCTCATTTAAAAAACATACTCCTAAGAACAATGCGGTAAGAGGCTCCATACAGCCCAAGATAGCAGTAATAGTAGACCCAACTTGCTTAATTGCTAAAATCAAAGTAAAATCAGAAATAAGGGTCGGGATCAGTGCAAGTAAAAATAAGTTTATGCCTGCTTTATAAGACGGAATCGCATCTAAACCGTTTCCCTTTATCAAAAGATTTCCTCCAAAAATAAGTGCCGATGACAACAAAACATAAAAAGTCATTTTTAACCCATCCATTTTTTGAACACAAGACTTATTCACACCGACAATATATATCGCATAAGTGAGCACCGTTACTAAGACCAATGCCAATCCCCTTACATTAATGACTCCCCCATCCTTGCCTCCACTTAAAAAATAGACTCCGACAATCGCCATCACCGCCGCCGTAACAACAGATAAAGAGACCTTACTTTTGAAAAATAATATCATAATAGTCGTCACCAATACCGGATATAAAAAATGCACAGTGGTCGCAACACTGCTGGGAATATACAAATAAGACGCCGTAAGGCATAAAGAAGTAAGGGCATAAAAAACTCCAAGAAAAAATAATGTAACAAGTTCCTTAGCCGTAATACGAAAATCGCTCTTTACAAATAACAAATAAAGCCCTACTATAACTGCTGATACGGCAAAACGGTAAAACAATATAGAATCGATACCTACTCCCTCCTGTATGACCGGTAAAGCAAAAAACGGAATCATCCCGAACGTAGAAGAAGATAATATCGCTAAAAATATGCCTCTGAATTGTTTCATTTATTCTCTATTTTTAAAGTAAAGTATTTTTCGAGGCGCAAAATTGGGAATAATAAAACAATTATCAATTTACATATGTAAAAAAGAACAGAGACCTATTATTGTATTCCGGCACGTATCCGGCTCAAAGAAACTTGAGAAATACCTAAATAGGAAGCAATGTGTCTGAGTGGCACTTTTTGTAAAATTTCCGGTTCTTGCTCTATCAACAGATGATACCGTTCGGAAGCCGAAATAAAACAACGTTCCATAATCAATTTCTCCAACTCTAAAATTATCTGATCAGACATTCTTCTTCCCCAATTAGCTAATTCGATATTACGGTCGAAAAGCCGGTTAAGAGCATCATTCGATATTTTCAACAAGTCACACTCCTCAAGTAATTCGATATTTTCATATCCTGCAGAACCAAACATATAACCATTCATCGATAATAACGACATACCCGATGAGGCAAACCAAATAGTCACATCCCGATCTTCTTTATAAAAAAATCCCCGTGCATATCCCTTTATAATGAAATAAGAATATTTTTCTTTAACATCGCTTCGTATCAACAAATGACCTTTCGGAAAAGATACTCGTTCTGTCTCTGCAATAAACAAGGACAACGCTTCATCCGAAAGAGGATATACTTCTCTGATTTTTTCTATAAAATCTTTCATTCGATCTGTTTAACAAAAGAATGCCCGAACAAGCCGGGCATAAAAAATATTACATTCTCATTCAATAAACCTTAAAGGCTGCCTAAATTTTCCGATAAAGAGATTCAGCTTCTTATCAGAACTTAAAACCGAGAGTCAATATAAACGAATTATTTTTAGCATGCAAAGTAGCTACCTCCGAAGTCAGGCCCGTACTCGGAATCGGGGAAAACGCTAAAACATCGCTTTTTGCATTTTTATGAATATAAGCCATATCTGCATAAAAAATTCCGAACCGATAACCCAAACCACAAGTATAATATTGCGTACCCCGGTCAAGTGTATAGTGAGGAGCCATACCTGCTATATTCAATTCATCCCCCGTACTCACTTTCATAGGAGATAACTGATTGGCATATCCCAAACGAGCACTTAACTGAGGAGTAATGCGATATTCTCCTCCTACCCGGAATGTATGTCCGGCTTTAAAATAAGAAGAAATATCATCATTGACATCATTCATCTCCAATCCGTCGGTTTCGCTCAAACTCATTTTGTCATACGCCGTATATTCATAATCAAAACTGACAATTCCCTTTTTCCCGATTATAAATGCCGTACTCGCCATAAATTTCCACGGAGTAACCAAACTATAATCATAACGACCTTCGGGACTATCGGTAATATCATTACGCGATTCATTACTATTATTTTTTAAATAAGTATAGCTATTGTCCACACTCGCCATATAATAATCGCTCATCGAATAGTAGGTCGGAGTGTGAAACGCCAAGCCCAATCGCCAATAATCGGTAACACGAGCTATTAATCCGAGTTTGACATTAAAACCCGTACCTTCTGTTTTCAAACGGTTCCATAAAGAGAAATTACTGCTCGTTATATCATAAGGAACAATCTCTTCTTTATCTTCCTCATATATAGGAACAAATCCTGATGTATTGGATAAATTTTCATCATGAGAAGAAGTCATTTCATAATCCAGATCCATTATACCGAGCCCTATTCCGAAATAAACCACATTCGACACATTTCCCCCGAAATTGAACGTATATTCGTTTGTCCGACCTCTTTCCCTGACATAAAGCGATCCCGATCCAGTGGCTTTTGCTCCGAGAAGGCCCTCATAACTGTCATCATAATAACCTCCTTCCGGATTTTCCTGAGGAGACATCAGCAACGACTCATATCCTAAAATACTCAACCAAGGAAGACCGTTTATATCATAAGCATCCCCACTTTGCACATCAGCTCCGGCCAAATCGTTCTCCCAAATCCCGAAAGATTTATCGGCAATATAATTCGTTACAGAGGAACGAAGATTACTATACTGTACCCGATATGTCTGATCATAAGAATTACGACGATTATACGCAAACCCGAAATTATAAGAGACTATTCCCAAATCTTTTCCGGTATTAAAAGTTCCTATTATACCGACATTATCAAAAACAAATTTTGTCAGATTATTATTCACATTGACAGAAGTTTTTGTCTCCGCAGAAATTCCGGCTATACCCAAAGTCGTAACGATTTCATTACTTCTATACACTCCGATACCCGCCGGATTTTGCGACAATGTCGATATATCACCGCCTAAAGCTCCAAAAGCCCCTCCCATTCCCATGTAACGGGCCGTACCTTTTATATCGGTACGAGAATAATTATAGGCATTCATACTGCCTTGCGCGAATAGCGAAGCTACGCAACACATCGTTATCGCCATAATACAAATTGACCGTTTCATTTTCATAAATATTTCTGATATAAAAAACGGAAGCCCACATCACTCCTCGAATTCTCATTCACAATGATTATGGGCTTTCATTACACTATTTCATTATCGAATATTATCTTAAATTTATCTTTTTATCTCGTACGCCCCCGGGAACCTCCGCTACTACGGCCAACACTGCCGCTCGATCCGCTACTGCGAGATGTGGACGGGCTATAGCTACTCCTCGATTCCCGCCTCTGGGTGCTTGATGGAGTATATGTGCTGCGTCCTCCGCTACTGTTCCGTACTCGCGATGAAGAGCCGGAAGTACGTCCTGAAGAAGATCCCGGAGTATAAGTCGATCGGCGATTGGTTGTTCCTGAAGGACGGCTATACGTAGAATTACCACTTGATGTACCGATACGAGTACGTCCACGATTCGAGTTGGTTTCTCTCATTATAGGTTGCTTGCTTGAAGAAGCCCCCGAAGTGTATTTGTTCCCCGTAGAAGACGGACGGGTATTTATAGTGTTTCTTCCTCCACTATAACGATTTGAAGAACCGTAATTTCCGTAAGTCGTTCGTCCACCATTCGAATAACGGATATCCCGTCCGTTATTCCATCCGGGACGATGTCCGGGATAATAGCCGGGGTGATGGTGATGACCTCCCCAGCCCCAATGCGGATACCATGGTCCTGCCCAACCCCAATAAGGATTGTAGCCCCATCCCGGATAACCATATCCCCATGAGAATCCCCATGAACCGAATCCGAAATTCCAGCGCCAAGACAAACTCGAATAACTGTAAGGCGCCCACATATAATTCCAATACCATGGATTGGTCCATGTCGGTGTCACAAATGCATACGAATTATCAATATATACATTCCAATCCGTAGGATCTAAGAAATATATATCCGTATAAGCAGGATCGGAAATATGTATGGTAAATTTCGGATTGTGAAAACGGCGTATCCGTTCGGCATATTCAAGATCACTTTGAGAACCTTCAAAACCATTAAGATAATATCCCGTATTATCATCATCCGCATCCTGCTCATTCTTCTGAGTCATTCGGGTAAACTCATCAAGAGTAATAGATGGAATCGTATCTGTGGCTTCCGAAGAATAACGACGATTATATGCATCTACTTCCCGATCATAATCAGATTGAGCAGTAGTTGTCGTAACTGTTGTAGTAGTCGTTGTTGTCGTCGCTACCGGCTGTTGATAAGTCGAAGTCGATTTTTCCTGTTTTTTCTTTTCTACAATCGGATTTTTATCTTTCGGCTGATAATATAAATCATCTTCGGGAATATATTTTTGCCCAAAAGCAACAACCGATAATCCTAAAAATATCAGGACAGACGATAATCTTTTTATTTTCATTGCGATGTCCTCCCTATAATAATTTTCTATTTTGACTTGTCCTGCCGGCAAAAGTTTAACTATACTGTCACTCTTTACCATATATTATATTTTATTCAAATGTCTATACATCAACGAATAAATACAAGAACAAGCATTATCTTATTGTAAAGATGCAACAATTCGGATATTTCGCTGCATCCCGAAGCAAAGATAAGATTTATACTGGTCAAAGAATACTTAATAATGAATAATTTACCCTATAAAATACATTAAAAGGCATGCTTTGCTCACGCAAAACATGCCTTATCGATAAAGAAAATAGGAAATATATAAAACACAATTGGCCTGATTACTTAGGCTGTTCTATTGTCTTGTCCGGCTTTACATCATAAGAGAAGATAATCAATGCCACTCCCCAATAAACAAAAACAAATGAACAGAGAAATACGATACTGTAAGCTGCAGTAAAAGGTGTAAAGAAAAACAAGAATGAGATCAAAAGCATGATAATTCCGTTAATCAAATACAGCCACCAATATTTATAAGCCGATGTCATAGAAAATGCAGAAATAATATTGCTAAGTCCCTTAAACAAAAATATAAAAGCGAAAAAATAAGGAAGAGTCAATTCGCTCAATGCCAAATTGCTGATCAACAAAAATCCGATAAATATATCGAATATTCCTCCAGCAAGCCACCAGCCCCATCCTTGTCCTCGCTTTTCTATATCTCCCGAAACAGTTAATTGAACCACTCCGAAAAGTATCAATCCCCATCCTAACAGCATCGAAATGACAGCATATCCCATAACCGGTTGAAACAACAACCATAAACCCGCAGGTATCAACAAAATCCCTACCAGCATTATTCCCCACCAATATTTGGTCTTTCCCCAAAAATTAAAAGTCGTAAGTTCCATAATCTTTACTTTTATTGATTTATCATATTAATTCGAAATGTTTAAAGTCTATCTAAATTCTCTGATAAGAAAATGTTATCCGGTTACTTTTGCATTTTCCTCTGAACAGAAATATGTCCTCAAAAGAAAACTCTCAAATCTGCCCCGACAAAATTCAGATAGGCTCTTAATCTGCATGTATAACAAGAATAATGGCCGTTTAGATTGATTTATACACGTTAAAGATTATCAAAACCCAAACAACCCTCTCTTTACGAAAGCCTTTTTATAGGCCCGACTCCTTTAATTCTGATTTTTTAATTTTATCTTTGCAGCCGTATGAAAAGAATTTCGGTACTCTTTATTATCGGTATCTGCTGTGTTTTCTCGGTATTTGCCAAGAAAAAGCCGGTTATTGCAGAACCGTATGCATGGCGCAATACACAACCGTTGGGCAACAGGTATCGTGTACCGATGGACACACTTCAGCTCAATTTTTACCAAACTGACCAACCCTCTTCATATTCGACGGCTTATGGTTATACGGGTAATTTAGGAGGTCCGGGATTTTCAAAAATATTTTTCGATCGCCCGCAGATGCCCCAGTTCATATTCAAAGCGCCTTTTCATCCTTGGATAACAACTCCCGAGAATTTTGACTTTTACAATACCCGCATTCCCATGACACTTTTATCCTACCTCACAGGAGGTTCTAAAGTGAAAAAACAAGACGACTTGAAAGCCGTCTTTTCAGGAAATGTAAATGCCAAATTGGGATTCGGGGCAAATATTCAATATCTCTATTCTCGGGGAAGTTATGATCATCAGGCAACAAATGAGCTTTCTTGGCAACTCTCATCTAATTATATCGGAGAAAAATATCAATTACAAGTAATGTTCAACACATATAATTTTGTATGTCAAGAAAACGGAGGGCTTGCTGACGACAACTACATCCTTCATCCTACCGAAATGGATGGAGGAACGGGTATCGATTCGCAAAGTATTCCAATCAACCTAAGCGATGCATACAACCGTGTGAGAGGACAAAACTATTATGCCACACAACGTTATAATGTAGGTTTTTATAAAACAGAGACAAAAGACACGACAACAATAGAGACATTTGTTCCTGTCACCAGTTTTATTCATACGATAGAATACAACCGAAATTTCCGTCGTTTTGTCAATCTCTCGGCTGACGAAGATCAAAAATTTTTCAAAAATACCTATTTCAACAAAAACGGATCGAATGACACGACCTCTTATTGGTCTCTCAAAAATACACTGGGAATCTCTCTGCTTGAAGGTTTTAACAAATATGCAAAAATGGGATTGGCGGCCTATATGACATACGAAATACGCCAATTCAAACTAATGCCGGATACTGTTCCCTCAGCCTTCGCTTTCGCACCTGAAACACCGGTACTCGGAGAGCCTGTAACATTTATAAGACGATCATCGAGCCGATACTATACTGAGAATTTACTATGGATAGGTGCTGAAGTTTCGAAACGGCAAGGGAAAATACTGACCTATACTGTAAACGGGAAATTGGGATTAACCGGTCCGGAAGTAGGATCGTTCGATGTGAATGGAGAAATACAGACTCGCTTTCCTATTTTTAAAGATACCGTCCAATTACGTGCATATGGCTTCTTTAAAAATCTTGAACCTGCATTTTATTATAAGCATTACGTTTCCAATCATTTTATATGGAACAATAACTTCAATAAAATCAGGAATTTTCGAGTCGGAGGAGAATTTGCAATAGAACGTTGGGGCACTCGATTGAACGTTGGTGTAGAAAATGTCCAAAACTACGTCTATTTTGATGAAAACTGCATGCCTCGTCAAGAAAGTTCGATCATGCAAGTTTTTAGTGCCAAACTAAACCAATCATTCAAAGTCGGGATTCTTAATTTAGATATCGAAGCAGTTTATCAAAAATCGAGCAGACCTTCTATTATTCCCCTTCCCGACCTCAGCGCATACGGAAATCTGTATTTATCTTTTCCGATAGCGAAGGTATTGAATACTCAAATAGGCGTAGATTGCCGGTATCATACCGAATATTATGCAGAAGGATACCAACCGGCAACTTTGTCGTTTTATAACCAAAGGGAATTTAAAATAGGCAATTATCCAATGATGAATGTTTATGCAAACATGAAATTGAAAATGGTGCGTTTTTACGTTTTATACTCGAATTTCAATCAAGGAATGTTCGGTGGAAACAACTATTTTTCTATGTTGCATTACCCAATAAACCCTGCAACCCTGCAATTCGGAGTCTCAGTCGATTTTGCAAATTAAACCTATATAGAGATAAAGAAAGAATATATGAAATACAAAACGCGATTTATTCTCTATATCGTTCTGTTGGTCATGGTACTTTTCATCATGTATATGATACGTACCCAAATACTCGTTCCGTCATATACCCCGAGAGATATTCCGGAAATCAAGCAAGACACACTACGTATTGTAACGGACTATACTCCGATAAATTACTACATATCTGATGATACCATATCGGGATTTGATTATGAATTATCACAACTGATTGCCAAGCGAAGCGGTCTGCATGTAAAAGTATATCCCGAAGTCAGTTTAAGCAAAAGCATAGAAGGACTCGAGAAAAATCGTTACGATATTATCGGGCGTCCTATTCCTGTCACTACGGACAGTAAAGAAAATTTTTTATTTACCGATCCCATCTTACTCAACAAACAAGTATTAGTACAAAGAAAAGCCGAATATAATAATGGGAAAGACCCTATACGAAATCAACTCGATCTGGCTCAAAAACATTTGAATATTATCAGTGACGCCCCTACCCGTTTACGGATTATGAATTTGGCACATGAAATAGGCGATACGATTTATGTCAATGAAGAAAACACCTACGGTGACGAACAATTAATTATTATGGTAGCCAAAAGTGAAATTGATTTTGCCGTATGCGATGAAACAATTGCCCGAGAAATGAGTAAACATTATCCGGAAATCGATTTCAGCACCGATATAAGTTTTACACAATTCCGATCTTGGGCTCTACGACTTACATCGCCTTTACTTCTCGACAGCCTCAATATCTGGCTAAAAGACATCAAAAAAAGTCCGGAATTTCAAAAACTGAAAACAAAATATTATAAGAAAAAAAGATAACAAAAACGGGAGACAAAAATTTTCTCTCCCGTTTTACAAAAAATTATTTTGATTCACCTTTCGCCTTTTTCCATGCCAAAGCATACTCATCCAATATCAACCGTACCCCCTTCCCGATTTTCCTATAATCATCTTTATCGAGATTGGCCAAAGATGCACGTATCGACCAATCAGGACCATCAAAACCGCTACCGTTAAGCAACACTATACAAGTATCTTTTGCTAAATGAATTACAAAATCAAGAGGATCATAATTAGCTTCAAGATAACAGGCAAATTCATCTCCGTATAATTTCTTTGCCCACACCATAATATCTATTTCTGAATAATATCCGGCACGCAAAGGATCAGGAACAAGCTCGAAACCTGTATTTTCCCACATGGCATCGAGCCGCTCTTTAATTATTTTCTGCATTTTTTTCTTATATCGGTCTTCTTTATCAAAAAGAGCATAAGCCGCAAAAAGAGCCATCTGCATTTGCTGCGGAGTAGAAAGTCCTGCCGTATGATTCAACGCCACCATACGACTATCCGCTACCATACGGTCTATAAATTTAAGCTTCTCCGGATTAAGAGTTATAGACTCATAACGTTTATGCAAATCTTCAATATCCGATTTCGGAAGCGCAGCAATCATCTCATCATAAATATTATTCTCGCTCAATGCTATTACCGCCAAGCGCCACCCGGTAGCTCCGAAATATTTAGAGAAAGAATACACACACAATGTATTCAACGGTAATTCATACATCAAAGATTTGAAATGCGGTACAAATGTCCCATACACATCATCCGTAATAATCATCAGATGCGGATTATCTTTCTTGACAATATCTACGATCTTATCCAAAGACCGTTTGTCTAACGTATAAGAGGGTGGATTACTCGGATTGACGATATAAAGAACCTTTATCGATTTATCTTTCAATTTATCGAGCTCCGAATCGGGATACTGCCAAGTATGAAGTCCTGTTTCAGTCATTTGACTTGCCTGAATTTTAGTCACCTGAAACTGAAAACGATCAAGTTCCGGAATTTCGATATAAGGGGTAAATATGGGTGTCATAAGAGCGACCCGATCTCCCTTGGCCAGCAGACGATTTTCTTGCAAAGAATCGAAAATATAACACATAGCTGCCGTGCCTCCCTCCGTAGCAAACAGATCATACTTGAAATTTACCGGCTGACGATCACACATCTCTTGTAACAGATAATCGTGTACAATCATTTCGGCATATTTCAACATACGATCAGGTACAGGATATTGATCTCCGATAATCGCTTCAGCCCATTCGTGTATCAACGAATCCGGATCGACTCTTTTCTTATCGACAAAATAATGATAAGCCTCTTTCAACAGATCAGCACCCGGTAAGGCCTTGTGCTGCTGAATAAAATCTTCAAAGCGTTTAGCAATGCCTTTCTCTACAGGAATACCTGCAATTCCTTCAGAAAGATCGAATACCCGACGGCACTCTTCCAGACCGAATTTTCCCAATAAAAAGAAAGCTTCACGAGGGACTGTTGCAATCCAGTTAGGATTTCCTCGTCCGGCATTCAGAAATAAACAAAAAGCTTTTCGAGTGTGCTCTTCAGCAAACTCTATTAACTTATTCTTAATCTCGAACGGACTCATCGATTCAAGTCCTTTTTCAAATTTCCGGCTATATCCTTTCATTAAAGCCGAAGGTAATTTTTCTTTACAATCCATATTACAAATTTAAATTATCGATATTATTCTACATTTATTATTTACGACATCAGCAATACGATAACCACTCCCCAAAGAATCAATAAAGTATTCCCGACGGCATACGTTACCGTATATCCGAGAGCAGGGACTGTGCTCTCTATCGACTCCTGTATTGCACCTAAGGCCGCTGTCGTAGTACGAGAACCGGCATTACATCCCAAATTAATGGCCGGATGAAACTTAAATATCTTGTCACCGATCCATATCCCTAATATCAACGGTATAGAAGTGGACAAAATACCCGCAAAGAAAATTATGAATCCCATTTCTTTTATTCCGGATAGAAAAGTAGGTCCGGCAGTAATTCCGATTACTGCAATAAACATATTCAACCCGAGATTATTAAAAATCCATACCGCCGGATCGGGAATGCGGCCAAAAGTCGGATGTTTAGTTCTCAGCCATCCGAAAAACAAACCCGATATCAAAGCCCCGCCACTGGTACTTAGACTAATAGGAATACCGCCTAAACGTATAGTCAATGCTCCTACAATACCGCCGATCAATATTCCTAAACCGACAAAAATAAGGTCTGTTTTATTAGTCGGACGATCTACATATCCCAATTTAGGAGAAGCTTGCTTTATATCGTTTGCCATACCGACAATTTCAAGCAGATCCCCTGCTTGCAACTTCGTATTTGCTAAAATAGGTAATTCAACTCCTGTTCTTTTTACTTTCTTAATAATAATGCCATGCATGAACGGCTGCCGGCGTAATTCTCTTATTGTTTTCCCCTTTGCCGTCTTCTGAGTAAGCATGACAAAAATATCTTCAACCGGAAATGTCAACAATTCAGGATCATTTACCTCATCACCGATCCAGCTTTCATCTTCTATGACAGTCTCCCGTCTTCCGCTCAAAACAAGCTCGTCGTTTTTATGAATGATTTGATCAGGAGTCGCATCTACTACTTTTCCTGCAGAACGAACTCTCTCTACAAATATTCTCCGTCCCAAAGTCTGCATTTGTTTCTCCACATCGGCAACTGTTCTCTGAGTATCGAACCAATCGCTACAAGCACAATAGGCTCGAAAAACAACCGGACGATTCGCATCGATCAAAGCCGGATCATCTTCGATAGAACCTTTTCTCATTTGAGCTTCAAGTTCCCGGGTTTTCTGTTTTACTTTTTCCAACCCACCCAGCATTTTTGGTCCTAATGTCCCCAAAATATAAGCAGAACCGATCGTTCCGTAAATATAGGTCACGGCATAACAAACAGGAATAATATTCAACCAAGCCTGTTTTTCGGACTCTGAAACGCCCAATGTCCCGATCGTATCAGTCCCGACACCAATTACGGCAGAGATTGTCTGAGCTCCGGCAAACAATCCAATGGTTTCTCCAGGATTATAACCCAATATCTTGGCAATAATAACCGTCACGCCTAAACAGAGAATACAAAGTACACAAGCGAATATAACTTGCGGGATGCCATCGCTTTTTAATGACTGAAAAAACTGAGGACCGACACTGTAACCAATAGAGAAAAGAAATAATAAAAAGAAAACCGATTTTACAGGTCCTGGTATAGGAATATCCATTTGTCCTACTACCACACCTACTAAGAGCACAGAAGTTACCGTCCCCAGAGAAAAAGATTTATATTTCAATTGTCCCAACCAGAACCCAATGCCGATTGTAAGAAATATAGCCATCTCCGGATAGGTACGAAAAAAATGTAAGATTGTCTCCATATCACAGATTATTTAATAAATAATTTTCTTTTCACTCTCAGATAACAAGCATAACCGATATTTTGTTGACTACTTCCAAAAGACAGATATCCAATAAATCTCCAAAAAACAACTGTACGACATAAACGAAGTAAATCAGAAAGTTTTATAAATTACTTTAACCGAATCAACATTTTTAAGCTTCGTATTGTATTTATATCAATTAATTTCTAAACAGTAAACGAATATGGAAAAACTGGAACAAAAAGTCTATGCAATAAAAGAACAGGCTAAGGATGCCGCAAATGCGGCCACAGCTAAAACAAAAAAATCTGCCGATAAAATAAAAGAAAAGGCTCAGGAAAAGACTCAAGAATTAAAAGAAAAAGCACAACATGCAGCACATACAGTAAAAGAGAAAGCAACACACGCTGCTGACACTGTCAAAGAAAAAGTTCGACAAGGAATCGACATTATTCATGAAAAAAGTAAATAAAAACCGACTCTAAGAGCCTATCTAAATTTTACTATGGTCGGTTTTGAAAATTTCTTTTGAGGATGTTTTTTATTTTTAAATGATAACAAACTATCTGTCAAATGAAAATGAAAAAACAAACCGAAAGAAAATATTAAAATGGTCTGACAGATTTTCTACATTAGCAAATTTAAACCGGTTCTTAAATCTGCCTGAATAAAGGGTATGTCTAAATTGAAATAACACTATTTCTGACATACTCCTTATTTTTTGGAAAAGAAGCTTCTCTGTTTTTCAAATAAAACGTAAGTTTGTAAATTATCGGATATTAATTATGAAACTATACATAGAAACAGAGAGGCTCTTATTACGAGAATGGACTCCAAATGATTTACCGACTTTTATTAAAATGAATCAAGATCCGGAGGTAATGGAGTTTTTTCCTAAAATATTA
>ENA-OPBM01001516-OPBM01001516.1-human-gut-metagenome-genome-assembly--contig:-NODE-1516-length-13441-cov-2.976244_pt1 | contig 13441 bp, 10 predicted proteins | sample MGYA00241069_ERZ501454 | MGnify/ENA primary metagenome ERZ501454 (study PRJEB25962, sample SAMEA2042625) | human gut metagenome | biome: human gut; feature: human-associated habitat; material: faeces... | reverse complement strand
AGAGATTTCATATGTCCACTCTTATTTACATTTATATACATATTTCTATGTTTTTAGTTACTTAACAATTAGTCCTTCGTATTTTCGTATTCTCATAGTTCTATTCTACCACAGGCCGCACCGCAAATACAAGGCTTGACACCATTTCGCTTTCCCTTTCATTACGGATATAATCACGTTCCGCAGTTGCCTTTTCCCATTCGGGATGCTACAATAGGCACAGAAACCAGAGTTCTTACTTTCATTTTTACGAGGAGGGATTATTTTATGAGTTCCTATGTCATTAGCTGCTGCTCTACGGCAGACCTTACCGAAGAGCATTTCTCCAAACGGGAAATCTCATACATCTGTTTCCATTACAAATTAAATGACACCGAGTACGCGGACGATCTCGGCAAGTCCATGCCGTTCGATCAGTTCTATGCCGCCATGGCCGCCGGCGCTTCCACGAAAACATCCCAGGTGAATGCCGATGAATTTGAAGCCTATTTTGAAACATTCCTGCAGGACGGCAAAGACATTCTCCACGTCTGCCTCTCCTCCGGCATTTCCGGTGTCCTGAATTCTGCGATGATCGCCAAAGCCGACCTTGAAGAGCGCTACCCGAAACGGAAAATCCTCATCGTGGATTCCCTCGGCGCTTCCTCCGGCTATGGTCTTCTGATGGACCGCCTTGCCGACCTGCGCGATGAAGGAAAACCGCTGGAAGAGGTTTACGATTTTGCGATGAAAAACCGCCTCAAAGTCCATCACTGGTTCTTCTCCACGGACCTCACCTTCTACGTGCGCGGCGGCCGCATCTCCAAAGCCTCCGGCGCAATCGGCGGACTCCTCGGCATCTGCCCGCTGCTCAACATGGACAACGAAGGCCGGCTGATTCCGCGGTTCAAAATCCGTACGAAGAAAAAAGTCATCAAAAAAATCGTCGACCAGATGGAAGAAAACGCCGAGGGCGGCCTCTCCTACTCCGGCAAATGCTACATTTCCCAGTCCGCCTGCTACGAAGATGCGCGGGCCGTTGCGGATCTTATCGAGGAACGCTTTCCCAATTTGAACGGAAAAGTCGAGATCAACAACATCGGAACCACCATCGGCAGCCACACCGGACCGGGTACGGTTGCTTTGTTTTTCTGGGGAAAAGAACGCGTGGATTAATCCGAAAAAGCTCTGCCTCATAAAAAGGCAGAGCTTTTTCTTTTTTTCCAGATATGCCTCAAAAGCACAAACAACAGATATCCGACAGCCGCGCCGAATGTATTTGTCACAACATCGTCCAGCTGGCAGTAGCCGCGCTCTGTTAAGAGCTGCACTGTTTCCAGCATCATGCTTGTGGAAAACGCCGCATAGACGCAGCACCATCCTTTCCGAAGAGACGGAACCGCCGCCGGCAGCAATACGCCGAACGGGAGAAACAGCAGAATATTTTCCACAAAATACCGGTCCGGCAGACGCTGGTTTCCCCAGGTTTCAAACAGCTTCACATCCACGCCCGTTCTCGAACCCAGTTCTCTGGAAAACAGCGTAATAGAAAGCATCATCGCAAAATAGACTGCTACCAGAAACCACAGCAGAAGCTGGGTGCCAGGAACCGCATGCGCATGCTCCAGCCGTTTTTGTTTCTTTATCATCTGCCGGTTTTTCCACGCCGCCGCAACCGTCACAAAGCCGACACCGACTGCAACCGCATGCGGCAGATACCGGAATGTATCAAAAATATCCTGTTCAATCGTTGTCAGATAAAGAGGAATTGCCATTTACATCACCTTCCGTATTTTCGCGGCTGATCGGAAACACCCGCGAGATAATCGAGACTGCAGTCATACAGCTTTGCCAGCGTAATCAGACAGTCCAACGGAATCTCACGGATGCCTTTTTCATACCGGTTGTAGGTGTCCGGGTGACTGAAAATCTTCCGCGCTGCCTGTGTCATCGAGTAACCGCGTTCCAGACGGAGCTCTTTCAGCCGGATCAGCATTTTCTCCCGCTCCGGCGTTTCTTCTATTTTTCTGTGCATTACTTTCCTTCTTTTTCCTGCTCCGTTTCCGCCGCTGCTTTTTCTGCCTCCGGCACATAACCCGGATTGTCGTCGTATCCTTCCAGGAAATTGTGGCGGATGCCGTGCTGCTTGTAGCCGACCACGGTGTCAATGTTGACATTTTCGACACTGCGGAAAATATTGCTCTCCACGAACGGATTCACCTTTTTCAGGTTTTTGATCAGTTCCTTGATCTCCACGCGTTTCGAACGATTCTCCTCGTTATTGCAGGTCGTGCAGGTGTCCGTAAACTTGCAGGCACACTGGATGAAATGCAGACCATTGTAATCTCTCCATGCCTTGATGTCATCCTCACGCACCAGATACAGCGGACGGATCAGCTCCATGCCCTCGAAGTGGATGCTGTGAAGCTTCGGCATCATCGTCTGCACCTGCGCACCGTAGAGCATTCCCATGAGGATCGTCTCGATGACATCATCGTAATGATGGCCGAGTGCAATCTTGTTGCAACCGAGCTGCTGTGCAAAATGATACAGATGGCCGCGGCGCATTCTCGCGCAGAGGTAACACGGCGAATTTTCGACATGGTAAACCGAATCGAAAATATCGGTCTCGAAAATCGTGATCGGAATATGGAGGCTCTTTGCGTTATCCTCGATCACCTTGCGGTTCTCCGGGCTGTATCCCGGGTCCATGACAACGAATTTTACTTCGAAATCAAATTTATTGTGAAGCTTTAACTCCTGAAAGCATTTCGCCATCAGCATCGAATCTTTTCCGCCGGAAATACAGACAGCAATTTTGTCGCCCGGTTTTACCAGCTCGTACGTATTGATCGCTTTCGTAAATTTGGACCAGATCGCCTTTTTGAACTTCTTGCGGAGACTCTTCTCGACATCCGCTGCCTTGTCCTGCTCCTCCGGCGCGCTCATCACGTCCATCAGCCAGGCGATGTAACCGCCCTCCAGGCTCACAGCGTCCCAGCCCTTTTCCTGTAATTCTTCCGCCGCTGTGACACTGAACCGGCCGCGGCTGCAGCAGATAATCGTCTTTTTGCTCCGGTCAATCGCATCACTTGTCTCGATTTCTTCTGTCTTCATCACAAGCGCTCCCGGAATCGCGCCGTGGGAGATCTCTACCGCATCGCGGATATCGACGATCTGATAGCTTGACGGATCGAGCTCTTTTAGTTCTTTTATTGAAATACTGGTACTCATGTAATTTTTCCTTTTCTAATTAAAATGCCTTACTTTTCTTCATTCTTTCATTGTATCGTTTTTTCTGTGACTGTCAAGAAAAAACGCACAAAAACGGGGAGTCTCTGAACATTCGTTTCAAATCCTCCCCCACTTTTTTATTTTTTCCGAATATCCGCCAGCGTCTTCAGCAGAAGTTCTTTCTTCCAGAAGACCAGCCCTGCACTTGCGAGCAAAATCGCGTAACGCAGGATCCTGTACGGAAAAATCAGATTGCAGATGATACTTGCTCCAATCAGAAAAACGGAGCACGCCAGAAGAAATCCTGGATTCATCAGATTTTCCTGGATTCCTTCGTTCACCAGAATCCGTTTGCTCACAATATAATGGCCGACCGAATACAGCATATAGCATGCCAGCGTCGTGTAACCGGCCGCAATATAGCCGAACAGGCGGATAAAAATAAAGTTCAGCACCACATTCGCTCCCGCCGCCGCCATGGATGCTGCCATCAGAAACTGTGTTTTTTCATAATAGAACTGCGGCATCGAGAGAATATTATAAATAAAGATAAAGAACACACTCGCTGCCACCGGCGGAATGACGTACACCGCCTCGCGGTACTTCGGCGATCCGAAAATCAGCACCAGCTCCGGACTGATCAGCATCAGCGCCACGGCTATGCCGACCACTACAATGCTCAGCAGCTGCAGCACCTTCCGCATCGAGCGGATGTCGCCCTTTTTGATCTTGCTGTACATCCACGGTGTCAATGCACTGTTCATACCGCTGATGAAAAGCTGCACCAGCAGCGGCGTGCCGCGGATGACCCAGATGTAGAACCGGGCCAGCTGGCTCAGCACCGGCACCCGGGCGTACTGCACCAGCGCCACAGCCACTGCCAGCACCATCGCCAAGGTGAACGAGACGAGGGTGAGGGGGATGGTCATGGTGAGGCCCGCCGAGAGGATGCGGGGAAGAGCCTCCCAGAGCACGCTGACGGTGCGGTTGGATAAGAGTGTTTCCAGCATGGATACTCCTTTTTCAAAATTTGAATAAACAGACAGGACAAGTGGGTGGACATATTATATACCTTAAAGCAGGGTCAAAGTCAAGAGGAAAAAATGAAAATCCTACAAAACCTACCAGAATACTATAACATGATTTGGAAATGAACGCAAATGGTTTCGAAAAATTGCATGGTATAGACGAAATGGATGAAAAACAGGTGCTAACTTTGTGCAGAACGGCAGAGCAGTTGACGCGGCAGAAGCTTTCGGGTACAATAGAACTGTATAGACCTGTAAAGGTACAAACAGGCCGCACGCCCCGCCAGACGGGAGCGCGGCGGATACGGAGGACAAACGTGATGAAACGTATTGGTATTCTGGGCGCTGGCACCTGGGGCATGGCCCTTGCACGGATGCTGACTGTGAGCGGGAATGATGTGCTGGTGTGGTCGGCCATCGAGAAGGAGATCGACAGCCTTTCCACCACTCGCAAGCACCCCAATCTGCCGCAGATGAAGATCCCCGACGAGCTGCGGTTCACCAAGAGCATCGAGGAAGTCTGCAAAGACAAGGACATCCTGCTGTTCGCAGTGCCGTCGGTGTTCGTCCGCTCCACGGCGGCAAAGGCCCGGCCCTATGTGGCCGACGGCCAGATCATCGTGGATGTGGCAAAGGGCATCGAGCCTGACACCCTGTACACCATGACCGAAATCCTGGCCGATGAGCTGGGCAAGGAAGGCGGCCCGAAGGGCGTGCGTCTTGTGGCCCTGTCCGGCCCCACCCACGCCGAGGAAGTGGCCATCGACCTGCCCACCACCATCGTGTCGGCCAGCAAGGATATGGAGGCCGCTGCCTATGTGCAGGAGGTCTTCACCAACAATGTCATGCGCGTCTACACCAACGAGGACATCAAGGGTGTAGAGCTGAGCGGCGCCATGAAGAACGTCATCGCGCTGGGCGTCGGCATCTCCACCGGCCTCGGCTACGGCGATAATGCCCGCGCTGCCCTCATCACCCGCGGCATCGCCGAGATCGCCCGTCTGGGCGTGGCGATGGGCTGCAATGTCCACACTTTCGCAGGTCTGGCCGGTATCGGCGACCTCATCGTGACCGCCACCAGTATGCACAGCCGCAACAACCGCGCCGGTATCCTCATCGGCAAGGGCGAGACCCCGGAAAATGCCGTCAAGGAAGTCGGCATGGTGGTCGAAGGCATGAACGCCCTGCCCGCTGCGCTGGAACTGGCCGAGCGGTATCAGGTGGAAATGCCCATCGTCCAGACCGTCAACGCCATCGTCAACAAGGGCATGAGTGCGGCAGAGGCTGTCAAGTCCCTGATGGAGCGCGGCCTGAAGAACGAGCTGCCGCAGGAATACGAAAAATAAACGAAAAGGGGCGGTATCATGCCTTCTACCTACGCACACCGCCGCTTTGGTGCGGATGTTCTGGCCCTGCTGCCGGACGGTCTGCGCGCGACGCTGGAACAGCACCGGGAGCTTTACGACATAGGTCTCCACGGGCCGGACCTGATGTTTTATTACAAGGCCCTGCAGTCGAACCCGGTGAACCGTCTGGGCAATGCCATGCACGAGCAGAAGGGCGAGGTGTTTTTCACCCGCGCCCGCACCGTGGTGGAAAATGCAACGGATAAAAGCGCCGCACTGGCTTATGCGCTGGGCTTTGTCTGTCACTTCGCGTTGGACAGCACCTGTCACCCTTATGTGGAGGCCTATGTCCGGGAGAGCGGTGTGGGCCACTGCGAGATTGAGACGGAGTTTGACAATGCTCTGATGCGGGAAGACGGCCTCGACCCCATAAAGTTCTTCACGGCCAGCCACATCAAACCCAGCCGGGAGCGGGCCGAGGTCATCGCGCCCTTCTACGAAGGCGTCACGGTGGACGAGACGCTGGCGGCGATGAAGGGGATGATAACGGTGCATCATCTTTTGCAGGCGGCGAACCCCGTCAAGCGCTGGGTGGTGCTGACCGGGATGCGCGTCGCGGGCAAGTATGAGTTCATGCACGGCCTTGTGGCAAACCCGCAGCCGAACCCCAAATGCGTCCAGAGCAGCCAGAAGCTCGAAGAGCTGTATAAAACGGCTGTGCCGCTGGCGGTAAGGCTCATCGAAGAGTATGCAGAGAACAAGCCGCTGGGGGCGGAGTATCAGCATACGTTTGGGGAGAACTGAGAGGAGCACCGGATGGAAAAAAGCGGTAAATTCCGCCTGACGAGCTTGGAGCGGAACTGGATCCTGTACGACGTGGGCAACTCGGCCTTTGTGCTGATGGTGGCCACCCTTATCCCCATTTTCTTCAACGCGCTGGCGGCAGCCGGGGGATTGAGCTCGGTGGAGTATCTGGCTTACTGGGGCTATGCCAGCTCGGCTGTGACCGTCATCACGGCTGTTTTGAGCCCGATTTTGGGGACAGTGGCCGACACGAAGGGCTTCAAGAAGCCTATCTTCATACTCTGCGTTTTCGTGGGCATCGTGGGCTGCTGCGCCATGGGCGCGGCGTCGGCGTGGCTGCCGTTTCTGGTCATCTTCGTCATCGCGAAGGTGGGCTTTTCGGGCAGCCTGGTGTTCTACGACTCGATGCTCAGCGACGTGACCACTCCCGAGCGGATGGACGAAGTGTCCAGCCGGGGCTATGCGTGGGGATACATCGGCAGCTGCGTACCCTTCGTGGTCTGCCTCGGTCTTGTGCTGGGGGCGGGGAGCATTGGCATCAGCCAGATGACGGCGCTGAACCTGGCACTCCTGCTGACGGCGGCGTGGTGGCTGCTCACGACCCTGCCGCTGCTGAAAAGTTATAAACAGCTCTACTATGTGGAGGTGGAAAAGCACGCTGTCCGGCAGAGTTTTGCCCGCATCGGCCATACCCTGCGGCATCTGCCGGAGGATAAGCAAGTGTTCTGGTTTTTGCTGGCGTTCTTCTGCTACATCGACGGCGTGTACACCATTATCGACATGGCGACGGCCTACGGCACGGCACTGGGTCTGGACACCACCGGCCTTTTGCTGGCACTTCTTGTGACCCAGATCGTGGCGTTCCCGTCGGCCCTCATCTTTGGGCGGTTGTCGAACAAGTACCCCTCGGCAAAGCTCATCCCGGTATGCATCGCGGCCTACGCGGGCATCGCGGTGTTTGCGTTTTTCCTGACCCAGCAGTGGCAGTTCTGGGTGCTGGCCGTCATCGTGGGCATGTTCCAGGGCGGCGTGCAGGCGCTCAGCCGCTCCCACTTTGCAAAGATCATCCCGCCGGAAAAGTCGGGCGAATACTTTGGCCTCTTCGACATCTGCGGCAAGGGCGCGTCCTTCCTTGGCACCATGATCGTCAGTGTGGGAAGCCAGCTCACCGGCAGCGCCAATGTGGGTGTCGGCTCCCTCATCGTGCTGTTTATCGTGGGATTCGTGTTGTTCAGGGTGTCGTGCAAAAAAGAAGTCGTTCCTGAATGAGATAACGTAACATCTGCTGCGCAGCAGCAAATTGGAGAAGCACAAAAATGCGTTTAGCGAAGCGGCTGGCATTTTTGTGCTTCGACTTCTTCTTTGGGGTCTGAAAGGAGTCGCTGGCGCTTTTCTGATTCTCTTTAGGCGACAAAAGAGAATGAACCTCGCCGTTAGTTGCGCCTTACAAAAATACATAGTAAAATAAGCTCAAATCAAAAAATATAAAGGAGCAAGACCATGAAACAATATCCCGGCTACACCCTCGTCAAGCGCGAGGACTGCCCCGAACAGCACGGAACGCTGACCGTGCTGATCCATGACGTCAGCGGGGCGGCTGTCCTGCTGGTGGAAAACGACGACGACAACAAGGCCTTCGGCATCGGCTTCGGCACCTTTCCCTCCGACGATACCGGCGTGTTCCACATCCTCGAGCACTCGGTGCTGGCAGGCAGCGAGAAGTACCCGGTGAAGTCGCCGTTTTTGCAGCTGCTCAAGAGCAGCATGGCGTCCTTCCTGAACGCCATGACCTTCCCGGACAAGACGGTGTATCCCTTCGCTACCCCCAACGAGACGGACTTCAAGAACCTGATGGACGTCTATCTCAACGCGGTGTTCTGCCCGCTGGCCATGGTGGACAAGGGCGTGTTCGAGCAGGAGGGCTGGCACCGGGACGAAGACGGCACGGTGAGCGGCGTCGTCTACAACGAGATGCAGGGGGCGCTGGCGACGCCGGACGCACAGCTGCAGAACGCTCTGAGCCGGGCAATGTTCCCGGATACGGCTTACGGCTTTGTCTCCGGCGGCGACCCGGCGTCCATTCCGGCGCTGACCTATGAGAAGTATGTGCGGGTCTACCGCCGCCACTACAGCGCCGACAACTGCTGCATCACCCTCTACGGCAAGATGGACATGGCCGAGAAGCTGGCCTTCCTCGACAAGCAGTACCTGAGCCGTATGCCCAAGAGCGCCAGCCGCCCCCGCCTGACGGTGCAGGACGAGCAGGTCGGTGCGAAGCGGAATATCCCGTACTATACCGAGAAGCTGGAGCCGGACGAGGCTCAGTGTGCGCTGGCGTGGTACACCGGTGCGTTCAGCGACCGGGAGCGCCAGCTGGGCGTGGAGATCCTGCTGGACGCCCTGCTGGGGACGAACCAGGCGCCTCTGAAAGCCGCTCTGCTGGAAGAAAAACTGGGCGCGGACATCGACGTGGGCTTCGATGACAGCACGCTGCAGCCGACCTTGGAGCTTGTGCTCCGGGGCGCGACGGAAGAGTCGGCGGGCAAGTTTGCCGCTGCAGTGCGCAAAGCCGTGGACGGCATCCTCGAGAAGGGCATCCCCGAGGAGCTGCTGATGGCAAGCCTCAACTCCACCGAGTTCGCTTCCCTTGAGCGGCCGGGCAGCATCCCGGACGGCGTGCTGGACGCCATTAATGCATCTACCGGATGGCTCCACACCGGCGACCCGGCCCTGCTGCTCCACACGAACGCTCTGTTCGCTTCCCTGCGGGAGAAGCTGGAACAGGGCTGGTTCAATGAGCTGCTGCGGGAGTTGTTCGCGCCTGCGCCGGTGGAGATCATCCAGGTGCCGACCCTGCCCAAGAAAGAGGAAGAGGGGCGCACCGCCCGCACCGACGGCAAGCTGGTGCTGGACCATCCGCTGACAGCCGCCGACCTCGGCGAGGGCAAAAAGCAGACACCGGGCAGCAAGGAGCTGCTGGCGGGTGCAGAACTGCTGCACCACCCCTCGGCAGGCAATACCTACCTGTACCTTTACTATGATCTGGGCGGCATGGCACCGGAAGACATGTCCTGCCTGCATCTGCTCACGGATGTCATGGATGAACTGGACACCGAAAAGCACACGGCCCAGGAACTGAACACTCTGAGGAACACCTGGCTGGGAAGCAGTGGTGCGTGGATGGACTGCTGGACGGGACGGCAGGAAGGCAGGCCCTGCCACGCAAAGCTCATCGTGGGGATGAGTATGCTGGAACGCAGCCTCGAAAAGGCTGTGGAGCTGGGCAGTGAGTGGCTGTATGAGACAAAGTTCAGCGGCCCGCAGGCCGAAGCTGCTATGGAGCGGGTGGCAAGCCAGCAGAAGCTGCTCATGGAGCAGAAGTTCCTGCGGGAGGGCCACGCCTTCGCCGCCATGCGGGCGGCGGCACATTTCTCGGTGGAATCCGCACTGAGTGAGCGCTGCAACGGCGTGAGCTACTACTACTATATCTGTGAGCTGCTGGAAAAGGCCGACTGGACCGCTCTGGGCAAAAAGATGGAAGAGCTGTGGAAGAGTGTGCTGAAAAAGAACGCCCTGACCGTCAGCCTCCACGGCAGCGACGCGGCGCTGGATACCCTGAAAAAGCTTCTGCCGGGCAGTGCCTTCGCGGCAGAAAAGCGCGGCGAGGCAAAGCCCTACACTGAGGAGCTGACAGCTCCGGTGAACGAGGCCTTCATCATCGACGGCGGCGTGAACTACGATGTGCTGGTCTGGCCCATGGAGCGGCGGTTGGAGCGGAAGGTGTTGGCCCGGGTGATGAGCTACGAGTATCTGTGGCACAACATCCGCGAGGTGGGCGGCGCGTATGGCACCGGCATGGTGACCCAGAACGACGACACCGAATATCTCTACACCTACCGCGACCCGCACCTGAAAGAAAGCTATGAGACTTTCGCAAAGGGGCCGACAGAACTGGCAGGCCGCGACTACACCGAGAAGGACATGAACGAGTTCATCGTGGGCGCGGCAGCAAAGCTGGACACCCCGCGCAAGCCCCGGGAAGAGGCTGCGTCTACCGACTGCAAATATTTCTGCGGCATCACCGACGAGATGACTGCCGCCGAGCGCAAGAGCCTGTGCAGTGTGGATGCTGCCGCCCTCAAGGCCGAGGCGGCGGACCTGTCGGCCCGGATGGAGAAGGGCGTGAGGGTGGTCTTCGGCAGCAAGGAGGCTGTGGAGGCCGCAAAGGAGCTGTTTGACCGGGTGGAAACCCTGTAAAAATACGCAGAGAGTCTCCCGGAGACTTTGCGCAGAAAATTGAGTGAAAGATCCCCTGTCTGTGGAAAAGAACACAGGCAGGGGATTTTTGCCGCTTTGAAATATTGCTTATAGGATAAAATGCACAGTAAAATACAAATCTGAGGGGAAAAAGTATGTACTCCTGCGGCGGAGAAAAGCGTGGTATCCTTTTGCCAGCGACAGAACGAAAGGAAGTGAGAACACAGGATGGGGCAGGAAAAGCAGACTGCGGCCAAGGGACAGGAAAGTCTCCGGAAAGCCACCGACACCCTGAGCACCATGCTGGCGCAGGAGGTGAAAGATTTGAATGCCCGCCAGCGCGCGGCCCGCAGAGAGAACAGCACCGACCCCGGCATCATGAAGGGACTGAAAGAAGCGACTGCCGTGCTGAAAGATCTGGCGGGCGTGTCGAAGACCCTGAACGACCAGGGCGTGGACGCAGAAGGGCGGGAATGCGGCGTGGTGCTGCTGCCGCCGGTGGAGGATGTATGACGACAGAAAACAAGAATGCAGGCGTTGTGTGGAGGCCTCAGCCGAGGCAGATGGAATTTATGCGGAGGCCGGAGCCGGAAGCACTTTACGGCGGCGCGGCAGGCGGCGGTAAGAGCGACGCCCTCGTCATCGAGGCGCTGCGGCAGGTACACATTCCGCACTACCGGGCGCTCATCCTCCGCAAGACCTATCCGCAGCTTTCCGACCTCGTGGACAAGAGTCAAAGCTATTACCGCCGGGCCTTTCCGGAGGCGCAGTACAACGCCACGAGCCATGTGTGGGTCTTCCCCAGCGGGGCGAAAATTTACTTCGGCTCGATGCAGTACACCAAGGACCGGACGAACTATCAGGGCAAAGCCTTCGATTTCATCGGGTTCGACGAGCTGACCCACTTCGAGTGGGAGGAGTACAGCTACATGATGAGCCGCAACCGCCCCACCGGCCCCGGCACCCGGGTGTATCTGCGGGCCACCACCAACCCCGGCGGGGTGGGCCACGGCTGGGTGAAGGCGCGGTTCATCACGCCCGCCCCGCCCGGCACCCCCATCGTGGAGGAATACCCGGTGCGGATGCCGGACGGCACCGAAAAGGTGCTGCGGCGGGCGCGGGTGTTCATCCCGTCCAGCATCTTCGATAACCCCGCCCTTCTGGAAAATGACCCGGACTATCTGGCCAGCCTCGCGGCCATGCCGGAGGCCGAAAAGCAGGCGCTGCTCTACGGCAGCTGGGACAGCTTTTCGGGGCAGGTGTTCACCGAGTGGCGGAACGACCCGAACCACTACGAAGACCAGCGCTGGACCCACGTCATCGCGCCGTTCACCATCCCGAAGCACTGGAAAATCTACCGGGGCTACGATTTCGGCTTTTCGAAGCCGTTCTCGGTGGGGTGGTACGCGGCGGACGAGGAAGGGCGGCTCTACCGCATCAAGGAGCTGTACGGCTGCACCGGACGCCCCAACGAGGGTCTGCGCATCGACCCGGTGGAGCAGGCACGGCGCATCCGGGAGGCCGAGCAGAACGACCCGGTGCTCCGGGGCAGAGTCATTCAGGGCATCGCCGACCCGGCCATCTTCGACGAGAGCCGGGGCGAGAGCATCGCCGCCATGATGGAGCGGGGGCCGAACTTTCTGCACTGGATGCCCGGCGACCACACCCGTCTGGCGGGCAAGATGCAGATGCACTACCGGCTGAATTTTGACGGCGAGGGCAGGCCGATGCTGCAGGTGTTCAATACCTGCAAGCACTTCATCCGCACCATCCCGAACCTCGTGTACGACGAGAGCAATGTGGAGGACATCGACACCCGGCAGGAAGACCACATCTACGATGAGTGCCGCTATGTGCTGATGGAAAATCCCATCTCGCCGCCCCGGCATACATCGGCCCCGCCGGTGCTGGATGACCCGCTGGAGCTGCATCGGAAGGCGAAATTTCTGAGGGTGTAAAGGCTCTCCCTTTGGGAGAGGCTGGGGGCGGAGAAAAACGATAGCGCCCTGCAACAGAGGGCAGGAAGGAGAAAAACGAATACTATGGATGAAGCAACAAAACTGCCCATCGGGCCGGAAGAGGTGGCTGAGGCTGCGCAGATCTTGCAGCGGTACAAGGCGGGCAAGGCCGCGCTGGACAAGCGCCTGGTGGACAATGAACTGTGGTTCCGGATGGGACACTGGAAGAACTACCAGAACCCCATGATGGAGGGCAAACCCCAGCCGTCCAGCGGCTGGTTGTTCAACTCCATCGCCAACAAGCATGCCGACGCGATGGACAACTACCCCAGTCCCAACGTCCTGCCCCGTGCCGAGGACGACGAGGCAGCGGCACAGGCGCTTTCCAGTGTGCTGCCCGTGGTGCTGGAACAGGCGGACTATGAGCAGGTGTACAGCGACACCTGGTGGCGCAAGCTCAAGCAGGGGACCGGCGTCAAGGGCGTGTTCTGGGATTCGGAGCAGCGGGGCGGTGTGGGCGAGATCGCCATCCGGCCCATGAACCTGCTGATGCTCTACTGGGAGCCGGGCGTGGCGGATATTCAGGCATCGCCGGACTTTTTCAGCCTGAGCCTTGAGGACACGGCCCGGCTGTGCGCGCAGTACCCGCAGCTGGCAGGACACACCGCCAGCGTGCTGGACGTGCCCCGGTACATCCACGATGAAGGGCAGGACACCAGCACCAAGAGCGTGGTGGTGGACTGGTACTATAAGCGCCCGGACGAGAACGGCAAATTGCGGCTGCATTACTGCAAGCTGTGCAATGGCGTGGGGCTGTATGCCAGCCAGAACGACC
>ENA-OPBM01001500-OPBM01001500.1-human-gut-metagenome-genome-assembly--contig:-NODE-1500-length-13499-cov-2.301101_pt1 | contig 13499 bp, 10 predicted proteins | sample MGYA00241069_ERZ501454 | MGnify/ENA primary metagenome ERZ501454 (study PRJEB25962, sample SAMEA2042625) | human gut metagenome | biome: human gut; feature: human-associated habitat; material: faeces... | reverse complement strand
GTGGAACGCGTACAAGTACGCGAAGAAGATCGGCAACCTGGAGCGCGTGCTGTTCGACATCGCCTCCGCAGACGGAGATTTCCCGATCGTGATCGGCGTTTCGGAGGTCGAGAACCGCTCGGTGATGGAGGACGTGATCGCCACCCCGAAGCTTTCGAAGGGCAACTACCGGATCGTGCACTACGATTCGCCCGATCTCCGCGGTATCGACGTGGGTTTCTACTACCGTCCCGACGTCTTCAAACTCGAAGGCAGCGCAGCCATTCCGTTCCGGATGCCCGACATGCCCGATTTCCGTACGCGCGATTTCGTGACGATGTGGGGCACGATCGAGGATGAGCCGTTCTTCTTCCTCGTGAGCCACTGGCCTTCGCGTCTGGGCGGCAAGGAGGCTTCGGCCCCCAAGCGTCTGGCTGCCGCCAAGCAGGTGAAGCACATCGTCGACTCGGTGACCGCCGCCAACCCGGCCACGAAGGTGGTCGTCATGGGCGACCTGAACGACGATGCCACGGATGACAGCATCGTCGAGGGGTTGCGCGCCAAGGGCAAGATCAAGGAGGTCGGCAAGGGCGACATGTTCAATCCCTTCATCGGCCTGCTGAAAGCGGGTTACGGCACGCTGGCTTACCGCGACGAGTGGAACCTGTTCGACAACATCATCGTTTCGGAGAACCTCGCCACCGGTTCCACGGGCAGCCTGAAAATCCAGCCCGCCGGCAACTCGAAGTTCTACGGCGGCATCTTCCGCCGTCCCTACATGATCCAGAAGGAGGGCCAGTACAAGGGTTATCCGCTGCGTACGTTCGTGGGCAACGATTTCCAGGGCGGTTTCAGCGACCACTTCCCCGTATATATCTACATCGCCAAATAAACACTCTAAAATATTTGTATGAAACTCAAAGTTCTACTTATTCTGATGCTCGCCGCCGTGACCTTCACGTCCTATGCGCAGGACGGAGGCATCCGCGGTAAGGTGGTTTCGCGCAACGGTCGCGTGGCCTTGAGCAATGTACAGGTGAAGATCGAATCGCTGGGTCTGACGGCCATGACCGACAAGGACGGCAACTTCATCTTCGAGAATCTTCCTGCGGGCAGCTACACGGTGCTCTTCTCTACGCCCGACTTCGAGGACCTCAACCTGATGGTCCGCGTGGGCAATGAGCATGTGCAGGACCTCAAGTCGGTGATCATCGTGCCGTCGGGGCAGAGTGCGGTTCTGGACGACGCCGTTTTCGCCGAATTCGACAGCGACTCCTCGTCGTCGGACACGCAGGCGCTGCCTTCGTCGCTCTCGTCGTCGAAGGACCTCTTCAACAACATCGCATCGTACCGTTTCAGCGAGATGCGTTTCAACGTCCGCGGCTACGATTCGCAGTACTCGGACATCTACCTGAACGGCATCCGCTTCAACGACGCCATGACGGGCTACGGTCCCTGGTCGCTGTGGAGCGGACTGAACGACGCGACGCGTAACCAGGAGAACTACACGGGCCTCGAAGCGTCGGATTTCGGCATCGGCGGCATCGGCGGCATGACCAACGTCAACGCCCGCGCCTCGCAGATGCGCAAGGGATTCCGCGTGAGCGTGTCGAACGGCAACCAGATGTACCGTTTCCGTGCGATGGTTTCCTACGGCTCGGGACAGTTGGACAACGGCTGGTCGTACGCCTTCTCGGTGGGAACCCGTCAGGGCGGCAACGGCTATGTGGACGGCGTTTACTACAACTCCTATTCCTATTTCGCTTCGGCCGAGAAGCTTTTCGGACAGAACCACCGCCTTGCGCTGACGCTGCTGGCTTCGCCTTCGGAGCGCGGCGCGCAGCAGGCTTCGACCGACGAGGCTTACGCCCTGTTCGGCAACAACTACTACAACCCCAATGTGGGTTACCAGGCCGGCAAGCTCCGCAACTCGCGCGTGCGCAACACCCACGAGCCGATCGTGATGTTGAACTATACGTGGGACATGTCGGAGAACACGCGTCTGAACGCCGCCACGTCGCTGCGTTTCGGCAGGAACGGCTATTCGGCCCTGACGTGGAACGCCGGAGCGGACCCCCGCGGCGACTACTACCGCTATATGCCGAATTCGGATAAGACGCAGATCGTGCCGGGCATAACCACCGACGAGACGATCTATTTTTACGCGATGGATGGCGCCATAGCGAAAGGCGTGTGGGACGGTATGCTCGACTACGACAAATTCTTCCAGACGAATATGCGGAATATCGACACCGATCCGGTGCTGTCCAAACTGATGGGCAATAACAGTCGTTCGAACTACATGATCGAGGAGCGTCACACCGACCAGCTGGACTACAACCTGGCGGTCAACGTGCAGCATAACATGCGCCACAACATGCGCATCGTCGGCGGCGCCAACCTGCGCGTCAACCGCACGAATTACTACTCGGAGGTCAAGGACCTGCTGGGCGGCGACTATTGGTATGACATCGACAAGTTCGCCGAGCGCGACATGGCCAGCGCCGAGGCTTACCAGAACGACCTGGATTACTACTGGGCTACGGGGCACGCCCGCATTGCCCGTGCCGGCGACAAGTACGGTTACTACTACCGGGCGCACCTGCTCGAAACCAATGCCTGGGCCAACTACACGTGGGGCATCGGCGGTTTCTCGCTGGGCGTCTCCGGATCGGTCGGCTACTCGAACATGTACCGCGAGGGCATGTGGCGCAAGGGTCTGTTCCCCAACGATTCGAAAGGCGATTCGAAGAAACTCGACTACCTGACCTACGATGCGAAACTTTCGCTGGGCTACAAGTTCTCGGGAGCGCATTCGATCGAGGCCAATGTGGCTTACATGCAGCAGGCGCCCAAGTTCGCGACGGCATTCGTGTCGCCCCGTACGCGCAACACGACCACGCCGGGGCTGAAGGCCGAGAAGGTGTTCGGCGCAGACCTCACCTACAACCTCAACCTGCCCTACATCAAGGCGCGTCTTTCGGGATACTATACGACGATCGAGGACCAGTCGAAGGTCATCTCGTTCTACGACGATACCCGCAGTTCGTTCACCAACTTCGCCATGAGCGGCATCGACAAACGCTACTACGGCGTTGAGTTGGGCCTTTCGGTTCCCGTATGGAACGGCCTCTCGGTCGTGGGTGCCTTGAGCTGGGGCGACTATACCTATACGTCGAATCCCAACTTCGTGCAGACGGTTGACAACGTGGACAAGATCGTACTGAAAGATAAGGTCAACTGGGACGGTTATCATGTGGAAAGCTCGCCGCAGCTGGCTTTCAACATCGGTCTCGACTACCGCGGACCGCGCAACTGGTTCGCCGGCGTGAACTTCAACTACTACGACAACATCTATCTTTCGATGAACCCGATGTATCGTACGGCTACCGCCATTAAGTATTATACGAATGTGCTGACTTCCAATACGGCTACCAACGCGCAGAAAGCATCGGCCATCTCGTCGATCAAGACCATCCGCAAGCAGGAGAAGTTTGACAGCGCATATACGTTGAGCGCCAATATCGGCAAGAACTGGTATATCCACCGGGTCTACATGCTGGGCTTCAGCCTCGAGGTGAAGAACATCCTCAACGATCAGGACATCCGCACGGGCGGTTACGAGCAGATGCGTATGAACCGCGTGCGCGCCAGCAACGGCGAGACGCGTTACAGCCGTTTCGATTCGAAGTATTTCTACATGCTGGGTACGAACTACTATCTGAATGTCTATTTCCGATTCTAACCGAGAAAGATCACGATTTATGAAAAGATTGCGTATATTATTGGCTCTTGCGGTCGGCGTGCTTGCCGCGGGGTGCTACAACGACTTCGACACTCCGGCTCCCAAGAAACTCTTTACCGACGAGGATATGACGGTGCTGGGACTGGAGCATGTGACGATCAAAGAGGTCAAGGAGATGTTCGAATCCAAGTGCGGGGGCTTGTCGGGTACGGGTACGAACAGCGACTTCGCATCGACCCGGACGCTGAAGTTCGGCACGAAGACGACCGACGAGAAAGACTTCGAGGGGCTGTACGAATGGCCCGAAGCCTCGAACTTCTACATCAAGGGCAAGGTGATCAGCAGCGACCGTCAGGGCAACATCTACAAGTCGCTCTATATCTACGACGGCACGGCCGGTATCGAGCTGAAGCTTTACAACGGCCTTTATCTCGACTTCCTGCTCGATCTGGGTGCGAAGCCGATCAAGAGCCAGTGGGTCTACGTGCGTCTCGACGGTCTCTATCTGGGTAACTACCGCATGATGCTTTCGATCGGCGGCGCGCCGTCGGACGGTTACAACACGGCCGGCCGGCACAAGTTCTACGCCAATTCGAACCTCGACGACCCGAAGGTGGCGTCGCTCAACGTCTTCGCCGGCGAAAAGACGACTCGGACATCAAGGAGGTCGACGGTTCGAACTACACGTCGCTCGGCGAGGCCGATCTGGGCCGGCTGGTGCGTTTCAACAAGATCAAGATCCGCTATGCGGGTGTGAAGAATCAGGACGGCGTGACGCCTCCGAACCTCAAAAACGGCGGAAATGCGAATCCCTATCCGAGCTGGATCGTGACCGACTGGGGAACGCCCATCTTCGGCGCGTGGTATCGCTGGGCCTACAACAACAGCGAGCAGAATATCCGTCTCTACGGTTCGGTGCTGATGAGCTACAACGATGCGGCGGAGTACACTTCGGACCCGGGCGTTTACGGCATCCGTACGAGCGGTTACAGCCAGTTCGCCATGAAGCCCATCCCGAAGGACGGCACGGAGGGTACGGTGCTGGGCATCTACGGCATCTATGCGAAGAAGAGCGATTTCACAGGAGGTTCGGAGGACTGGGCGCAGTACCAGATTTCAGTGAGCCGTATCGAGGACCTCGGCTTCCCGCCCGAGTCGCTGCTTTCCGAGGAGTGGATCAGGGCCAATACGCCCGCCTCGTCGCTGACGCCTCCCGTGAAGAACGGCGGCGACGATTACGAGGGTGACTGATCCCGCGTTTGAGCAATAAAAAACTGCGACCCTTTTGGGTCGCAGTTTTTTTGTGCCGCGGCGGCAGCGCTACCGCTTGTTCCATTTGCAGGAGGTCTGGTAGTAGCCGATCGCGCGGTCGACCTGCACGGCGTCCTTCCGCTCCATCGCTTCGAGGTGGTGGGGATTCTCCTCGGTGGGAACCACGCGGTACTGCTCGAAGCGGCGCACGGGCGACAGAATCGTGAAGGTGTCGCCTTCGAGGTAGCCGAGGTCCTGATAGGTGGCGATGAACGCGCGGTTGACATATGCCGGGTCGAAGATGCTGCGGCCGTAGAAATGCGAGTCGTAGCTCATGTTGAGCAGCGACAGCAGGGTGGGCATCAGGTCGATCTGCGAGACGATGCCGTCGACCACTCCGGGTTCGATAAGCCCGGGGGCGAGGATCAGCGCCGGGATGTGGTATTTCTGCAACGGAATCTCGGTGCGGCCGGCGCTCGAAGCGCAGTGATCGGCCGTGACGAGGAAGATCGTGTTTTCGAACCACGGCTGCCTGGCCGCTTCGGCGAAGAACCGTCCCAGCGAATAGTCGCTGTAAAGCACGCCTCCGGCGCGGCTCTTCGAGTCGTTGGGAATGCGGATTCGTCCGGCGGGGTAGGTGAAGGGGCGGTGGTTGCTGACGGTCATCACGTGGGCGAAGAACGGCTTGCCGCTGCGGGTCTCCTCGTTGAGCGTGCGGATGACCTTCCGGTAGGCGTCTTCGTCGCAGACGCCCCAGATGTTGGCGAAGGTGATCTCTTCGGGCTTGTAGCTTTTCTGGTCGACGATGTCGTATCCGTTGCCCGAGAAGAAGGTCTCCATGTTGTCGAAATAGCTGTTGCCGCCGTAGAAATAGGTCACGTTGTAACCCTTGTCGCGCAGCAAGGCTCCTGTGGAGTGCATTCCGGCGTTGTTCGGACGCTTGATGATGCTCTGGCCCGGGCAGGGCGGCAGCGAGAGCGTCACGGCCTCCAGGCCGCGCACCGTGCGGTTGCCCGTGGCGTATACGCGGTCGAACGCCAGTCCCAGTTTGTAGAGCGAGTCGAGTACGGGCGTGATCCGTTCCGTGTTGCCGAACCGCTCCATGTACGAGGCGCTCATGCTCTCCATGGTGATCAGCACGATGTTGCGGCGGATCTCCTCCCCTTCGGCGCGCACGGCGTGCAGGTTGTCGCCCGTGCTTTGGTAGACCCCGTGCACGAAGGCTTCGGCCTCGGCTTCGGGACGCGTGAGGTAGAACTGTTCGTAGTCGAGCGTGTTCTTGACGAAGGCGTCGTAGAACTTGTAGAGTCCGTTGGCCTGCAATTCGTTGACGTAGACGTTGTCGCTGTCCTGGAAGCGGGTGTTGAAGTTCAGCAGCCCGATCGCGGCGAACAGCGCCGCGACGTAGGCCGGTCCGATTACGGCTTTCCACCTCCAGCCTTTCAGGCATTCGGTCTGCACGAGTTCGCTGCGGAAGAAGTACCACGTCACGAGCAGCGTCACGACGACGATGCCCAGCGTCATCGGAATGACGGGGTAGGACTCCATGATGTTGCCCACCACCTCGTTGGTGTAGACCAGGTAATCGACGGCGATGAAGTTGTAGCGGACGCCGAATTCGCTCCAGAAGAAATATTCGCTGATGCCGTTGAAGATGATGGCGCCCACGTAGACGACGATGAAGAGGGCGAACCACACCGTGGTCCAGTGGCTGCGGAATCCGGGCAGGAAGAGCCGCAGTGCGAAGCTGCCGGCCCAGTAGCCCAGCACATAGAGGGCGATTCGCGGCGCGACGCTTCCGTATTCGTCGAAGATCGTGTTGAAGAACGCCACGTAGCAGAACGCCGCCACGAGCAGGGCGAGGAGGATGTAACCCCACGGCTTTTTGTACTTGGTGCGCGAAACGCTCAACATGAAGAGCCAGAGGAAAATGAATCCCGCCGTCGCGGCGCAGAAATCGTTCACGGCGCCCAGCAGGAAGACTTCGCACCATTCGCCGAATGAGAAGGCGAGTGAGGTGGTCTGCTCGTTGAAAAGCAGTACGACGCGCAGCACGAGGCCGACGGCGACGGTCAGCAGCGACAGTTTGAGATAGAGGCCGGAGACCAGCCGAATACTTTTTTGCATGATGAATTTGGTAATTAACGGTACAAAGTTAACCATTTTCAGCCCGTTCGGAAAAAGAAAAGGCAGTCAACCGGGTGACTGCCTTGTTCTGTTGTTTTGAAAAATCGTTTGTTTTGGTGCTTACTTCGACGGGCGCATGACGACCTTCACGAGGTTTCCGTCCGCAAGGATCTTCTTGGCGAGCGCCTGCACGTCGGCGTTGGTCAGGTCGCGGATCACCTGTTCGTGGTCGGCGATGTAGTTCAGGCCCGAGCCGTATTTGATCTGGATGTAGTTCATCCATGCGCCGTTCTGTTCGAGGCTGTTCTTCCAGCTCTTGAGCATGAATTCGCGGTGTTTCTCGATGTCCTCGCTCTTGGGACCGTTGGCTGCGATCTCCTCGATCTCCTTCATCACGATCTCGCGCAGTTCGTCGGCCATCTCCTCGTTGGTGTCGAACGAAATGGTCATGCTGTAAGTCTCGCGGGGGATGTACTTCGTCGAACCCTGGACGCGCACGCCGTAGGTTCCGCCCTTCTCCTCGCGGATCGAAACGAGATAGCGCGAATTGAGCGCCTGCGTCAGGAACGTCAGGGCCATTTTGTTTTTGAGCGTGTAGGGCATCTCACCCGAGAAATGGTAGTTGACCGAGACCTTCGGCTGCTGCATCGGAGCCGTGAACTCCTCCGTAACCTCGCCTTTCACCGGATAGGCCTTGTCGTCGACGTAATTGATCGGTTTGCGGGCGGCGGGGATCGAACCGATGTATTTCTCCACGAGGGGTTTCAGCGTTTCGGGGTCGATGTTGCCCACGAACGTGAAGACGAATCCGTTGGCTCCGGGGTAGAGCTTGGCGTAAATGCCGGGCAGCTGTTCGAAGTCGAACTTGTTGACGATCTCCGTCGAGATCATCTGACGGCGGGGATTGTGGCCGTAGGTCACGTCGGCCACCTTCTCCTGCATCAGGAAGTCGGGATTCGACTTGGCATTGGCGAGCTGGGCGAGGAGCATCTTCGTGAGATTGTCCACGTCGTCCTTGTTGAACCGGGGCTGCGTGAAATTGAGGTAGAGCAGCTGGAGCATCGTCTCGATGTCCTTGGGCGAGCAGACGCCGCCCATGGCGCTGGTGTAGTTCTCCACCGAGGGCTGCACCGAGGCCGTTTTGCCCGAAAGCTGTTTCTTGAGTTCCGTGGCCGAGAATTTGCCGACGCCCGACATCGAGTTCACGGCGGGCATCATTTCGCCCATGTAGTACTCCTCGTCCGAGAGCAGCGACAGGCCGCCCTTGCCGACTACGCCCAGGCGCACTTCGTCGGCCTTGAAGGTCGTGGGTTTCACGACGACCTTCGCGCCGTTGGCCAGCGTCCATTCCGTCGTTCCGAGCTGTTTGTCCTCGACCGTCTTCTTCACGGGCGAGCCTTTGAGCACGGTCCCTTCTGCGATCAGCGGCTCCTTGACCACGTTGTCCTCATAGGCCGTGACCTCCGATGCGGCCACCTTGTCGCGGATGGCGAGAATCTCCTCGGCGGTGGGCGTTGCGACGCCCTCCTTCTCGGGAGCGTTGATCACGATCACCTGATTCGTCGGGAGAATGGTCTGCTTCGCGAAGGCGTTGACGGCATCCACGTTGAGCATCTTGATCAGCATGCTGTCGAGCTGCCATTCGGTCTCGGCATCGGGCATCGGCTGGTTTTTCTGGTAGTTGTTCAGATAGGTCTGCACGAATTCGTTGTTGCGGCGGTCGTTGCGGTTGGCGTACGAGCGTTCGGCCTGACGCATCAGGTTCTCCTGGGCGCGTTCGAACTCGCCCTGCGTGAATCCGTAGCGGCGCACCTTCTCCATTTCGGTATAGAGGGTCTCGAAGCCGCGGGCCAGCTTGCCGTCTTCGGTCATGGCCACGAATACCGTGGCGTCGAGCGTCGGGATGATGCCGATCACGTCGCCCGTGCCCATGCCGGCGCCGAGGAACGGCGCGTCGGGCTGCATGGCGATCTCCTGCAGGCGGGCGTTCTCCATCGTGGACATGTAGGCTTCGATCACGTTGTTGGCCTCGGCCAGCACCGTGTTGGCGAGCTGTTCGGGAAGCGCCGGGCGCTTGATGAAGAGCTGCACCTTCGTACCCTGCATTTCGGGATCGGTGTAGATGCTGACGATCGGCTCCTCGTTGTCGGGAACCACGATGGTCTCCTTCTGCGATGCGCCGGCGGCGGGAGCCGGAATGTCGGCCATCAGCGTCTTGATCTTCGATTCGATGGTATCCACGTCGATGTCGCCGACCACGATTACGGCCTGGTAGTCCGGACGGTACCATTGTTTGTAGAAATCCTCCAGCTCCTTGTGCCGGAAGTTCTTCAGCCCGTCGAGGTAGCCGATCAGGTTGCGGCGCTCGTATTTCGTGCCTTTGCCCAGCGCCTGCAACAGCTTCATCGTCGAACGCCACGACGCGCCGTCGCGCGTGCGCAGCTCCTCCATGATCACGCCGCGCTCCGAGTCGATTTCCGACGGCTCCAGCGCGATGAAGTGCGACCAGTCGTGCAGGATCAGCAGCGCCGAGTCGATGATTCCTTCGCGCGAGGTCGGCACGTCCTTCATGTTGTAGCACGTGTAATCCCAGCTCGTACCGGCATTGAGGTTGGCGCCGAATTTCACGCCCACGGTCTCCAGATACTCCGTGAGCTGTTTGCCCGGGAGGTTCTTGGTTCCGTTGAAGGCCATGTGTTCGAGGAAGTGGGCGAGACCCTGCTGGGAATCGTTCTCCTGAATGGCGCCGACGTCGTGCAGAATGTAGAAGTCGGCCTGTCCTTTCGGCTTTTCGTTGTGGCGGATGTAGTAGGTCATTCCGTTTTCCAGTTTCCCGGTGCGGACCTCCGGATCGGCCGGGATCGGCTGGTTCATCTGTGCCGCGGCACTGCCGGCGGCGAACGCCGCGACGGCCAGCATCAATAATTTTTTCATGGGCATTTGTGGTATAAGGTTTATTGTTTCTGTGTCTCTTCGGGGCGGTATTCGATGATATCACCCGGCTGGCAGTCCAGCTCGCGGCAGATCGCTTCGAGCGTCGAGAACCGGATGGCTTTCGCTTTCCCGTTTTTGAGGATCGAGAGGTTGGCGGGCGTGATGTCCACACGTTCGGCAAGCTCGCCGAGCGACATCTTGCGCTTTGCCATCATGACGTCTATGTTGATGATTATAGCCATAATGTCGTCCCCCCCCCGTTATTTGTCGTTCCTGTCGTTATCATGGTAATTACGTTGTTTTTAGATAGTCAGTTTCTGCTCTTCGCTGAGCTGCGTGCCGAGTGAGAGCACTTCGGCCATGAAGAGGAACAGAATGCCGACGATCACGTTCCAGTAACTCAGCGGAAATGTCTGCACGACTTCGAAGGAGGTGCCTTCGAGCAGGCGGACGGCCTCGTTGTTGTTAAGGTACTTCATGAAGGCTTCGCTCAACTCGCCCACGAGGATCAGGATGCCGATGGCGCGCGTACGCAGTATATTGCTGTGGCGCAGCGGCTGTTCGTCGCGGATCGACTTGCGGAGCGAGTTGATGATCAGCGCGATCAGTACGAGGATCGTCAGGTACGAAAGGCCCGTGATGACCATCAGCAGGTAGCAGAAGCTGTTGTTGCCCATCACCTTGAACGCGTTGCCCAGCGTGTAGGCTTCGTCCACGGTCACCTTCAGGTCGAGACGGCTGATCGTCGGGGTGATGTTCTCCGGCAGGTTGTCGATGCCTATCGGTTCGCCGGCGGAGCGGATGACCGGAGCCGAAACGTAGTAGGAGCGTATGCCTCCCTGCGGAATTTCCATCTCCAGCGTATTCTGCGCGTTGCGCCATCCCCGCGAAAAGTCGGGCACGAAACTCGCGGCGAAGCCGACGATCAGCGCCGCGAAGTAGATGATGTAGATCATCAGCAAATGTTTGTGCAGTCTCTTTTTGTTCTGCATACCTTCGGTTTTTAAGTTTCGATAGTGCAAATTTAGTATTTATTTTCGAAAAACAAATAATATTTATCGTTTTTCGATAAAATATTTGGTCCGAGACAAAAAAAGACGACCCGCAGGCCGTCTTTGGGAAATAGTGCCGTAAACTTATTCCACGTTGTCTTTCAGCTGTTTCCAGAACGATGCGTCGATCGCCATCCGGATCGAAGCCGCGAGCACGATCAGGACGAACATGACGAGGAAGGTGATGAAGCCGACGTTGATGGCCAGACAGATGGCGAACAAGATGCCGAACACGATGCCCACCATGATGCCGAATACCAGCGTCACGAGGAACATCGTCCACTTGCTGCCGTACGTCGCGTCGTTCGACGCCTTGATGGCCTGCATCGGATTTTTGCCCTTGCCGAGCAGGAAATAGAACGAAAGCGCCCATGACAGGGACAGCACGATGCCCGGCACGATCATGAATACGAAGGCGATGTAGATCGGAATCACCATCAGGCCGGCCGTGATGAGGTACTCGCCCATGTAGCGGCGGTATTTGCTGTCGAAAATTCCGAGCGGGTTGATTACGCTGCCTTTGGCCAGTTCGACCGGCAGCAGGCTGATGGCGATGGTCGTCCCTATATTGATATAGGGTATCCAGATCGTCACGAGCCACAAGGCCACTGCCACGACCACCGACGGGGCGTTTTTCACGCCGATGGCGATCGAATCCTTCAGCGTTTCCGAGAAGTCGAGTTTCTTCATTTCCATAACTAACGATTCGGGATGCAACGTTAAAAATCAGCAATATGGCAGAAAAATCGCATTATAATTACCGTGTCGAACCGCAGGACGTGGATTTCACGCTGAGAGCTACGATTCCCTCGCTTGGTTCGGCGATCCTCAATACGGCGGGCGTCGACGCCCACGGCAAGGGCTTCGGCGTGGACGCGCTGAACGCCGACAACCACTCATGGGTCCTCTCGCGCATGGCCGTCGAATTTGACAGCCAGCCCACGCAGTATACCGATTATACGATCGCCACGTGGATCAACGAATACGGCCGGGTGCTCTCCACGCGTAACTTCACGCTGACCGATGCCGCGGGGACCGAATTCGGCCGTGCCGTGACGCAGTGGGCGATGATCGACCTTAAGAGCCGTTCGGCGCTCGATCTGTCGTGGGTGGGCGACGCCCACGCCGACGCCATCGTCGACGCTCCGTCGCCGACCGACAAGCCCCGCAAGATCCGCGAGGTGAACCCCACGCAGCGGTCCGAGCACCGGGTCGTTTACAGCGACATCGACTTCAACCGCCACGTCAATACGATGCGCTATATCGAAATGATGCTCGACATGCTGCCCGTCGACATGCTGACGCAGGAGGCTCCGGTGCGGCTGGACATTCATTTCCTGAAAGAGTGCCGTTTCGGGCAGACGCTGACGGTGGGGTGCGAGTTGCGCGGGCGTTCTGCGCTGTTCGAAATTTCGGCCGACGGCGCTGCGGCTGCCGTGCGTGCCTCTATCGAATGGAAATAGGTCTGCGGGGAACGCTTCGCAGGACGCTTGTGGAACGGGTTTTGCAGTTACGGCTGCAAAACCTTTTTCATTATGGAGAGCGCAACCAAAACACAAGCGAAAAACAAGTATCAGGTAAGCATCGACCTGCTGAACGATGCCGTGGGCAAGGAGATCGCCACTTCGTTGCAGTACATGTATTTCCACACTCATTTCGAGGACGACCGCTACCAGTATCTCTCGAAGATCATGCGCGAGATTTCGATCGCCGAGATGCGTCACATCGAGGAGTTCTCCGACCGCATCCTGTTCCTGCAGGGCGACGTGGACATGAACGCCTCGTTCCGCACCCGGCAGGTCACCGACGTGAAGGAGATGCTGCGCATGGCCATGCAGCTGGAGCAGAGTACGATCGACAGCTACAACGAAGCCTCGCGCATCGCCTCGGAGAACAAGGACGCCGTAACGCACAAGATGTTTCAGGACATCATCGGCGAGGAGGAGCAGCATCTCGACACCTTCCGCACCGAGTTGCAGAACCTGATCGACTACGGCGAGGAGTACCTCGCGCTGCAATCGGCCGCCGGCAGCAAGCATACGTCGAAGAGTTTCAACCATTCCGGCGGCGGCGAATAGCGGTTCGCGCGACGGAAAGCACTTCTGACGCAAAAAACGGAATCCTTTTGCCGGGGTCCCGTTTTTTCGGTTATCTTTGTACCTGAATCATTCGCGGGAACCTGTGCAAACCCCGGCCGGCGCATGAGTTCCTCCCGGGGGAGGGATTCGGGGCGGACGGGACTGCCGACGCGGCCGGAGGCCGCAGGCGTCGGGTTGCCGGATCGGATGAACGGCATGAAATCGCCGGAATGCTCTGATACGATGAAAATAACGATTTTAGGACCTGCCCATCCCTACCGCGGGGGGCTGGCCTCGATCATGGAGATCATGGCCCGCACGTTCCAGCGGCGG
>ENA-OPBM01001486-OPBM01001486.1-human-gut-metagenome-genome-assembly--contig:-NODE-1486-length-13658-cov-4.759171_pt1 | contig 13658 bp, 10 predicted proteins | sample MGYA00241069_ERZ501454 | MGnify/ENA primary metagenome ERZ501454 (study PRJEB25962, sample SAMEA2042625) | human gut metagenome | biome: human gut; feature: human-associated habitat; material: faeces... | reverse complement strand
GAGGGACAGACCTTTGAAAATCCGACGGCAAAGGTAACGGAGCATGACACAACACCGCCAAAACCTCACAACGAAGCGTCGCTGCTCTCTGCTATGGAGCGCGCCGGAAGTGAGGACACCGACCCGGACGCAGAACGCAAAGGGCTTGGAACTCCCGCCACCCGCGCCGCCGTCATTGAAAAACTGGTAAAGGGCGGCTTTGTGGAGCGAAAAGGCAAGCAGCTACTTCCCACAAAAGACGGTATCAACCTTGTGTGCGTCCTGCCGGACACCTTGACAAGCCCGCAGCTTACCGCAGAATGGGAAAACAATCTGACGCAGATTGCAAAAGGCAAGGCAGACCCCGCCGCATTTATGGAGGGTATCGAGGATATGGCGCGGGAACTGGTAAAGACCTATCCGTTTCTTTCTGATGATAAAGCGCAGATGTTCAAGCCGGAACGGGAAGCGTTGGGAAGCTGCCCCCGCTGCGGTTCTCCTGTCTATGAGGGAAAGAAAAACTACTATTGCAGCAATAAGGAATGTAGCTTTACCATGTGGAAAAATGACCGTTTCTTTGAAGAACGAAAAGTAACCTTTACCCCGAAGATTGCCGCTGCACTCTTAAAATCCGGCAAGGTAAATGTGAAAAAGCTCTATTCCCCAAAGACGGGCAAAACCTACGACGGAACTATCGTATTGGCTGATACGGGCGGGAAATATGTCAACTACCGCATTGAACTACCGAAGAAAAAATAACTGAATAGCAAGCATAGGAAAAGAGTACCCTTTTCCGTAAAATCCCTGCTTTCTCTACCGAGAACGGCGGGGATTTTTGCTTGTTGGGAAGTTTCCCAAACCCTCTGTTTTATGGAGGGTTTTACCCTCTGAAACCGAAGAAAGGAGGTTACACATGGCAAGTTTACGGGACACCGTAAAGGACTATCAAGAAGAATTAAGGGACGGTATCGCTTGGGTGGCGTTTTGGAAAACGGGACGTTCTTGGAACGCCGAATATTTCCACCTTGAAATGAGCGATATTCTCTACCCGGAGGACAGAAGCCGCATGGAAGAAATCAAACAGGCTGACCCTGCCGCCGTTGTGGTAAACGGCTATTATTCCGGCTATCTTGGCGAGGATATGAGCCTTGACGAGCTGACCGCCGGAGTGCGCCACCACTACGAAAACGGATATAGCAATATCGGGGAATTTATCGAAGCCCACGACGACAGGCTGCCGCCGGAGCTTATCGAGGAAGCAAGAGCCGCCGCCCACGCTGCGGGGCTGCCTTTCTCTGAAAAAGCCTACCGGGACGGCGAAGAACCCGACCCCTATCTATTTGACGGGAGCATGAGCATGGAGGACTACGAACTTATGCACCGTATGATTGAAAACGAAAGGAGCGAACGCATGGTAGAAACGATTTTAAGCGGGTATCTTTCTAATCTTGGAAAGTACACCGAGGGCAGACCTGCGGGCGAATGGGTATCATTCCCCACGACTGCCGAGCATTTGAAAGAAGTCTTTGACCGTATCGGGATAGACGGCAAAAACTACGGGGAGCTGCATATCACAGAATACCAGTCCTCTATTGCAGGACTGGCAGGAAAATTGACCGAGCTTGAAAGCCTTGACGAACTGAACTATTTGAGCGAACTTTTGAAAATGCAGTTTGACGACGACCGGGAAAAATTTGTTGCAGCTATGGAATACGGCGACCATACAAGGGACTTGCAGGACATTATCAACCTTGCACAAAACCTTGATTGTTACTGGCTTTACCCGTCCGTACAGAGTGAGGAAGATTACGGGCATTATCTGATTGAAGAACTGGACGAGTTGGAGCTGCCCGAAGAAGCAAAAAAATATTTCATGTATGAGGAATACGGGCGGGACGCTGCTATCAATGACGGGGGCAGATTTACCGAGCAGGGCTATATCTACAATAACCGCAACACCTTTACACAGTGGTACGACGGGCGCGACGTGCCGGAGGAATACCGGGTAACGCCGCAGCCGCCAGTACAGGAAAAGGAACAGGCAGACCTTGACGCTTCCGCAGCCATACAAACCGCCGCCACAGAGCAGCCCCCGGTTCTCCCGATTATCCTATCTTCTGAAAAGCCCGCTGACAAGATGAAAGAGATTACCGACCGACTGGAACAGGGGATTTTAGGACTGTATGAAAGCGACCGTTACGCCGATTATCTGCGTACCATGTCAAAATTCCATGATTACAGCCTTAACAATACAATCCTTATCGCCATGCAGGGCGGCAATCTTGTGAAAGGCTATAAACAATGGGAAAAGGAATTTGACCGCCATGTAAAGCCCGGAGAAAAAGCTATCAAGATACTTGCACCGTCCCCGTTTACCGTTAAGAAACAGGTGGAAAAAATCGACCCGGACACCCAAAAGCCTGTTTTCGATAAGGACGGGAAACCTGTTACCGAGGAAAAGGAAATCAAGATACCCGCCTTTCGTGTAGTATCTGTCTTTGATATTTCACAGACCGAGGGAAAGGAGCTTCCTGCCCTTACCTATGAGCTGACGGGCAACGTGGAACAATACAAGGATTTTTTCGCTGCCCTTGAAAAGACTTCCCCGTTTGCTATGGGATTTGAAGCACTAAGCGGCGGCGTAAAAGGACGCTGCAATTATGAGGAAAAGCGTATCTTCATCAACGAGGGCATGGACGAATTGCAGAATATCAAGACCGCAATCCATGAAATCGCCCACGCCACGCTGCATGATACCGCCCTTGCCATGCCGGAACGCCCCGACCGCCGCACCCGCGAGGTACAGGCGGAAAGCGTCGCCTATGCTGTCTGCCAACATTACGGGCTTGATACGTCGGACTATTCTTTTGGGTATATCGCCGGGTGGAGCAGCGGAAAAGAACTTGCAGAACTGAAAGGCTCTCTTGAAACAATCCGCAGCACCGCCGCAAATCTGATTGATACCATAGACGGACATTTTGCAGAAATCCAAAAGGCACAGGATAAGGAACAGACCACCGAACAGGCACAGCCCGCACAGGAAGCCGCCAAACAGCCCGAAGCAGAAGCAGCCGCGCCGGAGCTTCCCGAAGAAACAGCCCCGGTACAGGAAAAAGAAACACAGCCGGAACAGGCTGCACCCGCCGCCCCTTATTATACTATCAATGAAGCTGCCGCCAAACGTGCAAAGGATATGAACAGTTTTTCCGATTATAAGCAAGGCAGCGCGACGGCTGAATACAGGCACTATGTAGATGAAGCCGTACAACTTGCAGAAAGGCAGAAACAGCGGGTAGACCCGATGTACCATGAGAAAATCGACAGCCTGCTTGACACCTATGCCCGGAAACTGGCGGCGAACATGAATAAAGGCTATGAGATTGACGCGCGTGTTCCCTCTATCCTGATTGCGGGCGGCTCTAACTTCCCCACAAGGAAGAAAGAAAAGCAGAACGCAGCCCGCGACAGCAATTACCGGGAATGGCAGGACATACAAGGGCTTCTTGATAAAATCCGCAGTACCGGCATGGGCGGTATCAGCGCAGACGACCCGCAGGCAGTACAGAAGTTAGAAAAGAAACTGGAAAGCCTTGAAAAATCACAGGAAACCATGAAAGCCGTAAACGCCTACTACCGCAAGCATAAGACCCTTGACGGCTGCCCGCATTTACCGCCGGAGGAACTGGAAAAACTGAAAGCAGACATGGCGAGCAGTTGGCATTTGGAGGACAAGCCCTTTGCGACTTGGGCGTTATCCAACAACAGCGCAGAAATCCGGCGCGTGAAAGACCGTATCAAATCCCTTTCACAGCAAAAAGAAATCGGTTTTGTGGGTTGGGAATTTGACGGCGGCAAGGTGGAAGCAAACACCGAAGCGAACCGACTGCAAATCTTCTTTGAGGATAAGCCGGACGAAGCCACGCGGGAAGCCTTAAAAAGTAATGGCTTCCGTTGGTCGCCAAAAGCCGGGGCATGGCAGCGGCAGCTTACCAGTAACGCCTACTATGCGGCTGATTATGTGAAAGCGATTGCTCCCCTTACCGGGGAAAAGCCTACCGAGTTACAGCGGGCGCATATCCGGCAGCAAAAGGTAGCTGCACAGGAACAACCCGCACAGGAGCAGCCGGAGCAGGAAGCCCCACAGGACAAAGACACCTTTTCCATTTATCAGATAAAAGGCGGGGACGAAACAAGGGACTTGCGCTTTGAACCTTACGACCGTCTGACTGCCACAGGACACCGGGTAGACCCGAAAAACTATGCCCTTGTCTATTCCGCAGAGCTTACGCCGGGGACTTCCCTTGAAGATATTTACACCCGCTTTAATATCGACCACCCGAAAGATTTTAAGGGACACAGCCTTTCCGTTTCCGACGTGGTGGTGCTTCATCAGAACGGGCAGGACACCGCCCACTATGTAGACAGCTTCGGTTATAAGAAAGTGCCGGAATTTTTGCAGCCGGAAAACTATCTGAAAACTGCCGAGCAGACCACCGAGCAAAACTACAACATGATTGACGGGCAGATAAACAACACCCCGACCGTCGCAGAATTGGAAGCAAAGGTAAAGACAGGAGAAACCATTTCCCTTGTTGACCTTGCTGAAGCTGTCAAGGCTGACAAGGAACGCGGCAAGGCAGCAAAAACGGAAAAGAAGCCCTCTATCCGGGCGCAGCTTAAAGCAGCGAAAGAACAGACACCGAAGAAACAGGCAAAACAGAAAACACAGGATTTGGAAAGGAGCTGACGCATGAATAAGTTTGAAAACGTGGATATTTTCGCTTCTCTTGACGCTATCATGCGGCAGAATACAGGATTTTTCCAAAGTGATTTTGACATTGACAAGGAGATTATCGCAAAAGCAGCGGCAAGCCCTAACAGAGAGGATAAGACGCTGCTATGGTTTTGCCGCCCGTCCGGGACGCATTGTTTTAAGGAGCGCGACGTGTTCCTAAAGGATACCGCCGCCCACAATACATGGTGTTTTTACAAAGAGCAGACCCGCGACCGCGTTCTTGCCTATGCCGTCGAGCTGACGGGCAGGGAGCGCGGGAAAATCAAAGGCAATCTTTATGAGCTTGACTATGCAAGGCAGTATGAGCGCGTTAAGGACAATGCGCTTGCCGCCGACACAGTCAAGTTGATTTATGAGCATGGGACAAGGGAGATACCCGCCGGACAGCATTTTAACGGAAATCCCGATACTTCTTTAGGGAAGTTTGAACACTTTGAAGCAGTACCCAACGACCCTGACGCGCTACAATTCCTTTTACGGGAAGAAAAGCAAAAACGGGATAAACTGACACCGGGCGACTTCAAGGAACATACCGCCGCCCTGCGTGCTGGGCTGATTGAAGCCGAAGCGCGGCGCATTGTGCAGGAAATGAAGCGCAGGGACACGCCCAATAGCCCTAATAGGACACATTTCATGGTGGAGCTGTCCCCGACATTTATGCAGCTTGCGTCCTCTAAGGACACCGACCGTCTGTTTGCTATGCTGCCATACAAAACACTTTCTTTTTCTAAGATTGAGGGCAGGCATGGCACTTTTGCATTTTTAGACAAAAGCGAGGACAGAAGCCGGAATATCCGAAAAGCGCGCCCCTCTGTCCGGGCGCAGCTTACCGCAGACAAGAAAACAGCCGCCCCGAAAAAGGCAGCGGCAAAAAGATTATGTTCGCGGCACATATGGACGAGATTGGTATAATTGTAACCGATATTGACGATAAAGGCTTTGTGCGTTTTTCGTCAGTCGGCGGACTTAATTTGAGAAATCTTGTAAATCTTCGTGTGCGTTTTGCAAACGGCGTTGAGGGCGTAATCGGTGCAGAGGAAGAAAGTTTTAAAGATAAACCGGCTATAAGCAAATTATACGTTGATTTGGGTGCGGCAGATAAGAAAGAGGCTGAAAAAATAGTTTCAATCGGTGATACCGCGTCATTTGTCGGCGGATTTGTGAAGTGTGGCGATAATGTTGTTTCAAAGGCTCTTGACAACAGAGTCGGCTGTGCGATTTTAATGCAGGCTTTGAGTGAAATAAAAGATTGTGAAAACGACTTGTATTTCGTGTTTACAACTCAAGAGGAAGTGGGACTTCGCGGAGCGAAAACGGCAGCTTTTGCAATCAATCCAGATATTGCGGTAGCGGTTGACGTTACCGATACGGGCGATACACCGTCCGCACCGACTATGGCGATTGAACTCAGGAAGGGTACGGCTATAAAGGTTATGGACCGTTCGATTATGTGTGATGCCAATGTTCGCACAATGATGATTGAAACTGCTAAGAAAAACAAAATTCCGTATCAGCTTGAAATTATGACGGACGGCGGTACAGACGCAGGTGCAATTCATCTTACAAGAGCAGGAATTAAGACGGGCGGTATTTCAGTACCGACAAGATATGTACATTCACCGTCCGAAATGGCAAGCGTGAGTGACATAGAAAACAGCGTTAAACTTTTGTATAATATAGCAATAGCTCAGTGGTAATCGGAGGTGTATTATATTGGCAACTTGGGGAGTTCATTTAAGAGTGGCAAGGTGTTTTATTGATAATCTGATAGCTAAAAAATATCATAGAGAGTTTGTTATAGGCAGTGTTGCGCCTGACTGCGGATACGGGGTCAAGGACAGTTTTGGTGAGTTCACACCGCCGCCTAAAATAACTCATTGGTCACCGAGCGGTATGAAACGTGATTGCCGATATAATGACTTCCAAAAGGAATATCTAAACGATAAATCAAACGCCGATTATTGGTTTTACCTTGGGTATTATGTACATTTGCTGACGGATATAATGTGGTCTGTTACGATGTATATGCCGACAAGGGTTAAATATGCGGAGGAATATAAGAAAAACCCCGAATTTTTAAAGGTTATAAAAAAGGATTGGAATGATATTGACGTATGGCATTTAAGAAGTCTTACATATCATCCGACTTTTGATATACTGAAAAATGCGGGTGAAATAAAAGATTATCTGCCGTATTACGAGCATAATCAGCTTACAAAACAGGTTAAGTTTATTGTTGATTATTACGAAAGCTACAGTTCAAATACGGACAGAGAATTTGAATATACACAAAAAGAAGATATTCAGAAATTTGTTGAATGTTCATGTGAATTGCTTTATAAAGTTTTAAAAGAAAAAGAACTTATCTGATCAGATAAGTTCTTTTCTGTATTTGGGAATATTTGAACTGTCGTTAAATGCAATGATTGAATTTGTACTTGATGTTATCGGCTCGTCAAGGTCGGTGATTTGACAACCGTCAACGATACCACCGACTATAACCGTTTCGGGAGAAGTATATCCGCTGTCGTGAAGAAGTGACGAAACAGGCAAGCCTATCGGCACTTTGTAATTATTCGGCGGAAGAATATCGTCGCCTGAAACCGTTATAATTTTTTCCGTAACAGGCTTTTGAAGTGTAAGTGCGTCATAGATGTTGCAAAGTGTTTCGGGTGACAGTATGACGGTATTTATTTTGTCAATATCTTTGCCTGTAAGCGTTTTCACAAGAATGTCATCTCTGCTCTGCGGATAACGTGCTTTGAGCGAGCAGAGAAAAATATTTTCGTTATATCTAAGATTTAGTTTAAAATCGGAAAATATCTTTTTTGTATTATTTTCAACGGCTATAATTGCCTTTTTTGTATTAAGAATTTTCATCACAATGTTAAGACTTTTTAAGATTTTTTCGGTGTTTCCGAGTGAGGCAAACTGCGGTGAGGAAACATACGGGTCGCTGTCAAATGTAGGTACTATAATATATTCAGGGGTTTTTTCAGTACCTAAAAGTATGTGTGCCGGAATACCGTTTCTGACTTCGCAAATACCTGCCTCACGAATAATCCACAACATTTCACGCGTGGTAAGAGAATCAATATCATCCGTTTTTTGAGTTTGGACTGCGGTGTACTTCATATTATTTTCAACGCATATAAACGTATCGCTTACAGATGTAACAATACCTGATACGGAACTGTATAACGGCATTGCGTCATAGCTTTCAAGATCGGCGATTTTTGAACCGATTTCAACCGTATCACCGACTTCGACAAGCGGACTTAACGCAACATCAGTGTTTTGAACAAGATTAAAAAAGTATACAGGTGCAGGGAGCGGTGAATGTATTTCGGCTGATTTATCAAATCCGTTATGCTTTTTATATTTTTTTGCTCCGCGAAATGAAATTGACATTTTAAATTCCCCTTATCACTTAATTATTAAAGGAATTTTACCATAGAACGAAAAAAAATGCAAATATAAATCAATAAATCAATGCGATAAAAACTATTGAAAAAAAGCAATTTGTGGTGTATAATATGTATAATAGGGGTAGTGAGGTGAAACATTTATGAAAAGAATAGCGGTAATACCTAATAACAGTAAGGATATAGGTCTGGTAAACACAAAGCGACTTGTTGAATTTTTAAACGGAAAAGCTGAAATTTATATAGATGAGGCATACAGCGTTCTTGGATTGAATGTTAATTATGTTGCCGAAAGCGAGATACTTGACAATGCGGAATATCTTATCGTTCTCGGCGGTGACGGTACTATTTTGCAGAGAGCTGCGGAATGTGCAAAAAGAAAAATTCCCGTATTAGGAATAAATCTCGGTAAAATCGGTTTTATGACCGAGATTGAAATAGACGATATGGAGGACGCTATTTCAAAGTTTTTGCAGGATGATTTCACTGTCGAAAAAAGAATGATGATGAAAGCGGAAATAAGAAAAGAAAATAAAATCCAATTTTCGTTTCATGCACTCAATGACGTTGTGGTGTCGAAAGTGGCGGGCGAAAAACTTATCTATATGGAACTTTCGACTGACGGTGTAGCAGTAAACAGATACACCGCCGACGGACTTATAATCGCAACACCGACAGGCTCTACGGGTTATTCAATATCAGCCGGCGGACCGGTGGTAGACCCTTGTATGAGATTGTATGTTGCGACTCCGATATGTGCACATATGTTGTCTGTCAGAAGTGCGGTACTTTCGTCAAATAAGGATATAAGAATAAAGCTTGATGGAGAATACGGAAATGCGGACGCGGTTGTTACGGCGGACGGTGACATTCAGGGATATATAAAAAATGCGGACGAAGTAATAATTACCGAATCCGAATATGATTTTGAACTAATAAAAATCGGTGAACAGTCGTTTTACGACACATTAATTAAAAAGTTATCGTAATTAGGGAGGATAAGAGTTGAAGTACAAAAGACAGGGTCAAATTCTCAGAATAATACATGAGAAGAATATCAAGACTCACGAACAACTTATAGGTGAACTCAATAAGTGCGGGTATAATGTTACACAAGCGACTGTATCAAGAGATATTAAGGAACTTGGACTTATAAAAATACCGTTGCCTGACGGCGGAAGTGTTTATTCATCTTCTAAGGATATTCCGGAGGAACTTGACAGACGTATAAATATGATTACCGATACGGTAATAAGTGTTGATTATGCAATGAATAATATCGTTGTGAAAACATATCCGGGAATGGCGTCGGCTGTTGCGGCGTCTGTTGATGCGTCTATGCGTAACGAGTTCTTGGGTTCTATTGCCGGTGATGATACATTGCTCATAATTGCAAGAAATGAAGAAAAGGCAGCGGAAATTGCAGAAAAATTGATTCAATTATTTCAGTAAGGAGTATTACAAAGTATGTTAAACCAGCTTTCTGTCAGAAATGTAGCGGTGATAGATAAACTTGACATAAATTTGCATGACGGTGTAAGTGTGCTTACAGGTGAAACCGGTGCAGGTAAGTCGATTATAATAGATTCGATAAATATGATTTTGGGCGACAGAGCAAATAAAGAGCTTGTAAGATACGGTACGGATAAGGCTGTTGTACAAGCTGTTTTTGACGCACCTAAAAGTGTTATAAATATTCTTGAAGAAAACGATATTGACGTTGAGGACGAAACTGTTATAATTACACGACAAGTTACAAAAGAGGGAAAAAGCGTAGCGAGAATAAACGGAATGGTTGTAACGCTTAACATACTTCGTGAAATATCGGACAGACTTATTAATATTCACGGTCAGCACGATAATCAGGCACTTTTGACGCCGATAAGACATATTACGTTTTTGGACGCGTATGCCGATAATGAGGAATATATAAACTGGTATAAGGACATATTATCAAAAAAACGTGAAATAGAAAAGAAGATTTCTTCACTTGAAATGGACGAGCAGGAAAAAATGCAGAGAATTGACTTGCTTGAATATCAAGTTAAGGAAATAAAAAAAGCGTCGCTTGAAAAAGGCGAGGAGGACGATTTAAGAGAACAACGTGATATATACACTAATGCGGAGCAGATAACAAAGTCAGTCAATGAAGCATATATGAACTTGTATGAGGGCGATGAAATACAATCCGCATATGACGGTATAAGCATTGCCGTGAATGAGATTTCTCAGATAAGCGACTTAAATCCTCAACTTAAATCGATTTATGATACTTTAAATGAAATTATGTATTCGCTTGAAGATACGGCACACGAAATAAAAGAGTTCGGCGAAACGGTTGAATTTGATGAGCAGACTTTAAACGAAATTGAAGAACGACTTGATTTGATTTCAAGATTGAAACGCAAATACGGAAACAGTATTGAAGAAATACTTGAATATTTGAAAAAAGCCGAAAGCGAACTTAATGATATAAAGCTAAGTGATGAGAGAACAAACGAACTTAAAGAAGAACTTAAAAATATAACAAAAGAGCTTAAAGAAAAGGGAAATGTGCTTACGCAAAGACGTGAAAATGCCGCAAAAGTTCTTGAAGAAAATATCGAAAAGTCGTTGCACGAGCTTAATATGGAAAAATCCAAATTTAAGGTTAATATAGAGAATGACGGTACATTTTACGATAACGGTATGGATAAGGTTGAGTTTTTAATCAGCACAAATCCGGGTGAGCCGTTAAAACCGCTTGTGAAAATTGCGTCGGGCGGTGAATTGTCAAGAGTAATGCTTGCGATAAAGTCGATTTTGGCTGATTCGGACGGCGTTGATACAATGATATTCGATGAAATTGATACCGGTGTTTCCGGCAAGGCGGCAATGAGTATTGCGAAAAAACTTGCGGTTATTGCAAAAAATAAGCAGGTTATTTGTATTACACACCTTCCGCAGCTTACGGCAATGGCGGATAATCATTATTTGATACAGAAGAATACCGACGGCGAGCTTGCGTCTACAACTTTAAAAGAGCTTGACGAAGAAGGCAGAGAACTTGAACTTGCGAGAATAATCGACGGCGGCGAGGTTACGGAACTTGCTTTAAGTCACGCAAAGCAAATGCTTGAAAATGCTAAAAATAATTAAAAATGTGCAGTAGGGAGGCGGCATAATGGAATCACAGACAATGAAACACTCACATTCGATACTTGCACAGCTTGTATTGCCAATGCAGGCTAATCCGGCGGGGAATGTGCATGGTGGTGAAATTATGAAAATGATGGACAGTGCGGCAGGGGTTGCGGCACAGAAACACGCCCACACAAACGTTGTCACCGCACGAGTTGACGAGCTTAATTTTAAAAAGCCGGTGCTTGTGGGCGAGCTTGTAACATGTAAGGCACAGGTCATATATGCGGGATGTTCGTCAATGGAGGTCTTTGTGACGGTCGAGTCGGAGGACCTTATTACAGGCAATAAACAGATTGCACTGACCGCATTTTTTACGATGGTTTCGCTTGATGAAAACGGTAAGCCGTCACCTGTACCGAAGCTTGTTTACGATGAAAATAATGCGTATGAGAGTAAATTATATAAAGTCGGCGAAAAAAAGCACATTTTGCATAATCAGAGAAAATCTTAATATATGATTTTGTTTGCAATTTGTTTTAGGATATGTTATAATATCAAAGCAGTTTGACGAAAGGAGAATTTCTATGGCGGATAAAAAAGAAAATACAAAAACTCTTGCACAGAATAAAAAAGCACGTCACGAGTATTTTATTTTGGAAACAATAGAGGCCGGCATAGAATTAGCCGGAACAGAAGTTAAATCTGCAAGATTGGGTAAGGTTAATCTTACCGACGCGTATGCGTCAATCAAAAACGGGGAAGTATTTATAAAGCAGATGAATATAAGACCTTTTGAACAGGGAAATATATTTAATCGTGACCCTCTTAGGGACAGAAAACTTCTTCTTCATAAGAAAGAAATATTGAAACTTACAAACCAAATACAGCAGGACGGTTATGCTTTAATTCCTCTTGCAGTGTATTTGAAAGGTTCTTTGGTTAAAGTATCTTTGGCAGTTGCAAAGGGTAAAAAACTTTACGATAAGCGTGAAGATATTGCGAAGAAAGACGCAAAACGTAATATTGAGCGGTCGATAAAAAATTATAACCGTTATTAATATGGGGGTGCAATGGTTTCGACGGGGATGTTGAATCCCGAGTAGCGAGTAGTGTTGAGTGCCACTTAAAACGGCTCAAACTTTTAAATATAAACGCTAACGATACAGAATTAGCTTACGCTGCCTAATTGCGGCGTTGTCTCCCCTGTGAGTACCACGGCATAGGGCAAGGCATCATTTTAGTGGTGAACGTGAGTAAAGGGATGTCCTGACCTTTTCCATGATTTAAGGACTACCGATGATATAACTTTGGTTGTGGAGTAGTATCAAAGGGAATCTTGACCATAACCTGCACTCGGAGAAACTTGGGTGGATATGTTTTCGGACAGGAGTTCGATTCTCCTCACCTCCACCAATTAAAAAGCAAACCGCTAAAATTGGCGGTTTGTTTTTGTTTTAAATAGACTGTACACGTTTTTTTCTTACGGAATATATTTCAGTTAAATAATAAAGGATACAATATCTATACGAAACGGCACAACAAAGGCGCCATTAGGTAGTATAAATATTGTATCCTTAACAGATAGTATAGTCTATAATGAAATAATTGTCAAGAATTTTTGAGGCAGAATGTAGATAATAAAATTATTTTGTGATATTAATTTCAATAAAAAAGCCGTTGTCTTACTTCAGAAGGCAAGGCTCCGATTGCCAAGCGTCCTGTTTCGCAACAACGGCTTTATACATAGTATACGTGAAAAATTTACAGATGTCAATCTTAAAATTGAAAATTAATCTTGAAATATGAATTTATTTAAGATAAACAGAAGAAGTATGTTTTCCTTAAATAAAAGAAACCATAGCTTTACTACAGAGACCCGGGCTCCGATTGCCCGACCGTCTGCCTCAAGATGGTTTCATATACATTATAATCGAAAGCAACTTGACTGTCAAGTTGGAAAGTTTGTAGAAAGTGAGATGATAGAATATGAAAAATCAAGAAAAAGACTTAAAGAATGAGGACACAGGCAGTACAAGAAGAAAGTTGACAAAAGAAGAATTGACAGCTTTGTGTAGAAGAATGGAGAAACACGTGCAGAAATTCGGAGAGTATATGAGAATGGTGGAAGAAGAACGTAAAAAGCAGAACAAGAGAAAAATCAAAAATAAAAAAAACCGCCTACTCTGCCAAGTAGACGGTTAAAGTTTATAATAAACCGTTATGCAGAAATAACCGTTGGTTATTCCTCTTGCTTACATTTTATAAAATAAAGTCTGGATTGTGATATGCACCCCAAAAGTTAGACACTTTTGGAGGTGCATATTTTTATGGCAAAG
>ENA-OPBM01001484-OPBM01001484.1-human-gut-metagenome-genome-assembly--contig:-NODE-1484-length-13671-cov-10.273869_pt1 | contig 13671 bp, 10 predicted proteins | sample MGYA00241069_ERZ501454 | MGnify/ENA primary metagenome ERZ501454 (study PRJEB25962, sample SAMEA2042625) | human gut metagenome | biome: human gut; feature: human-associated habitat; material: faeces... | reverse complement strand
CCATTCCAAGTGATTTACCAGACCGCCGAGGACGGTTTAGGCGATACCGTCAAGCCCCGCTTGATGGAAGCAGAAGCCGACCTTGACCGCGTACTTGTGATTGATGAAGCCAAGCGGGAGCTTACCCTCTCCGACGAGCGCATAGAAAAGGCAATCACGCAGAACGGGGCGCGGCTGATTATCCTTGACCCCATACAGGCGTACATGGGCGAAAAAACCGACATGAACCGGGCAAACGAAGTGCGCCCCATGTTCCGCCGCCTTGCCGATGTTGCCGAGCGTACCGGGTGCGCCGTTATCCTTATCGGACATCTCAACAAAGCTGCCGGAGGGCAGAGCGCATACCGGGGCTTAGGTTCTATCGACTTCCGCGCCGCAGCAAGGAGCGTCCTGCTGATCGGGCGCGTGAAGCGAGAACCGAATGTGCGCGTTATCGTCCATGACAAATCTTCCCTTGCGCCGGAGGGCAAGCCCGTTGCCTTTTGCCTTGACCCGGAAACGGGCTTTTCGTGGATAGGCGAATACGACATCACCGCTGACGAGCTGCTGTCCGGCGCGGGCGGCAACACCGCCACCAAGACCGAGCAAGCCGAAAGGCTGATACTTGACCTGCTTGCAGACGGGAAAGAGCTTGCCAGCGAGGACATTGTAAAAGCCGCAGCCGAAGCCGGAATATCCGAAAGGACGGTACAGAACGCCAAGCGCAACATGGGCGGCATTTTAGGCGCAAGGCGTGTCGGCGGTCAATGGTACAACTTCATCAAGAAGAAGCAGCCACCCGAACCCGCAAGCTGAAAGTGCAAAACGCAGACCCTTTGCACTTTGCACTTTCGCACTTTCACGATAATTTGCGTCAATAACTCAAAAAAGCACTTGACAAAACGCTTCATGGGGAACTGCCAAAGACATAGAGCCTTATGTCGATCCAGTATTTGAAAACAACGTGCTTTTAACGGCAACGGAGCGTCTTATGATGTCCGGCAGACCAAAGCAGCCGAAGTATGCAAGGAATAAAAACATTCTTGTGATCGGTGGTTCCGGTTCCGGTAAGACACGCTTTTTTGTGAAGCCGAACCTTATGCAGATGCACAGTTCCTATGTGGTCACTGATCCGAAAGGCACTGTGCTGGTTGAATGCGGCAGGATGCTGTCTAAGAATGATTACCGGATTAAGGTGCTTAATACCATTAACTTTGCAAAATCAATGCATTATAACCCTTTCGCTTACATCCGGAGCGAAAAGGACATTCTGAAACTCGTAAACACAATCATTGTAAATACCAAAGGGGAAGGACAGCAAGCCTCTGAGGATTTCTGGGTGAAAGCCGAAAAGCTCTATTATACGGCACTGATCGCATATATCTGGTACGAAGCACCGGAGGAAGAACAGAATTTTTCCATGCTGATTGATCTGGTAGATGCCAGTGAAGCAAGGGAGGATGATGAGAATTTCAAAAATGCGGTTGACCTGCTGTTTGAGGAGCTGGAGCAGAAGAACCCAAACCATTTTGCGGTAAGGCAGTATAAGAAGTATAAACTTGCCGCAGGAAAGACAGCAAAATCTATTCTGATTAGCTGTGGTGCGAGGTTGGCACCATTTGACATCAAGGAGCTGCGTGACCTGACTTCTTATGATGAACTGGAGCTTGATACTCTGGGAGAAAAAAAGACAGCACTGTTTGTCATTATTTCCGATACCGATGCAACATTCAATTTTATTGTAAGTATCATGTATTCGCAGTTATTCAATCTGCTCTGCGACAAGGCAGATGATGTATATAACGGGAGACTGCCGATCCACGTCCGGTGTTTACTGGATGAATTTGCGAACATTGGGCAGATTCCACAGTTTGAGAAGCTGATTGCTACTATCCGTAGCCGGGAAATATCAGCTTCTATTATTTTGCAGTCAAAGTCACAGCTAAAGGCTCTGTATAAGGACAACGCATCGACCATTGAAGGAAACTGCGACACAACCCTGTTTTTGGGAGGAAAAGAGAAAGATACTCTGAAAGATCTGGCAGAAATTCTTGGGAAAGAAACGATTGACCTTTACAATATCTCGGATACAAGAGGTACGAGCCAGTCCTACGGTCTGAACTACCAAAAGACCGGAAAGGAACTGATGAGCCAGGACGAGATTGCAGTCATGGATGGCAGCAAGTGTATCATGCAGCTTAGAGGCGTGAGACCTTTTTTCTCAGACAAGTTTGATATAACGAAGCATAAGCAGTACCCGCTGTTATCCGATTATGACAAAAAGAATGAATTTGACATTGAAAAATACGTCAAGAACCGCAACAGACTCCGCTTTAAGAGGAATGATGTGGTGGATGAGGTATGCGATGTCGGAGAAATCACAGCTTAACTTCTGGACATTGTGACCAGAAGTTGTTTTACAACTGAATATGGAACTTATGATATGGGAGCTTTTCTAAAAATTATAATTCAGAGAAGCTCCCTTTTTATTTTTTGAAAAAGGAGACAAACAAATGGGCTTTTTTACAACATCAGTAACAGGACTTAAAACAGTAGTAACCGCAATCGGCGCAGGTGTCGGCGTATGGGGAGTTATCAATCTTCTCGAAGGATATGGAAACGATAATCCCGGTGCAAAATCACAGGGCATCAAGCAGCTTATGAGTGGCGGTGGCATCATCATTGTGGCACAGACGGTAATTCCACAGCTTACCACTCTGTTCTCATAATTCATGGGCGGGATCATTGATAAGATTACTGAATTCATAAAGGAACTGTTGCAGGGGTGGGTGCTGACCAATTTTGAAACCATGTTTACAGATGTCAATGACAAGGTAGGCACGATTGCAGGGGAGGTCAGCAAAACTCCCAGCACATGGAACTCCGGCATTTTTGATATGATAAAAACATTGTCCGACAACGTGATGATTCCCATAGCGGGAATGATCATCAGCTTTGTACTCGTCTATGAGCTTATTTCCATGGTCATTGACAAAAATAACCTGCATGACTTCAATACAGCCATTTTTATCCGCTTTTTTATGAAAGCGTGTATTGCAGTCATGCTGTTAAGCAAGACTTTTGACATTGTCATGGCGGTATTTGATGTGGGAAGCCACATCGTCAATTCCGCAGCGGCAGCAATCAGCGGGGAAACCAGTATTGATGTTTCAAGTACGCTGCAGACGATGTTCAATGAGCAGTTTTCGGAGATGAGCATAGGCGAGCTGTTAGGACTGGGGATGGAGACCATGATCGTCAGTTTATGTATGAAAATCATGTCAGTCCTTATCACCGTCATTCTTTATGGGCGAATGATTGAAATATATCTTTATGTATCAGTAGCACCTGTTCCCTGTGCAACCGTAACCAACCGGGAATGGGGAACGATAGGAACTAATTATTTTAAGGGACTTTGTGCATTGGCATTTCAGGGCTTTTTTATGATGGTGTGCGTCGCAATCTATGCGGTGCTGGTGGCAGGTGTGGCAGTAGCCGACAACCTGCATACGGCACTCTGGTCGGTGGCAGCATATACTGTGATTTTATGTTTTTCCCTGTTTAAGACAGGTTCGCTGTCAAAATCTATCTGGAATGCGCACTAAGGGAGGAACGACATGGCAATATCTGTGCAGGTGCCAAAGGATTTGTCCGGTATCAAGACAAAAGTGGCACTGAACTTGACAAAGAGACAGATCATCTGTTTCAGCGGTGCGGCAGTAGCCGGGATACCCTTGTATTTTTTAACCAAGGGACTGATCGGAACATCAGCCGCATCACTTCTTATGATGGGAGCAATGCTTCCGTTCTTCTTTTTTGCGATGTATGAGAAAAACGGGTTTCCGGCGGAGAAGATTTTGTATTTTATGCTCCGGCAGAAGATACTCACACCGGGCATAAGACCATACCGGTCAGAGAACTTATACAAGCAGTTGGAAGAAAAAGAAAAATTACGAAGGGAGGTTCGTTATCTTGAAGAAAAAGCAAAAGGCAGAACCGGAAAGCCGCAGAAAAAGCAGTTATAAGGGCAATAGCAGGAATAACAGCAAAAGCGGTGGACTTACCTTTTCAGAGAAGAAGCGTCTTATACAGTTGAAACACATTTTATCGGGAAAGAGCAATGAGAAAGAAAAGCCGACTACCGCACAAAAGACGATTACTTTTGAAAAGATGTTCCGGGACGGTATCTGTCAGGTCAGCCACCGTTATTATACAAAGATGGTGGAATTTTTTGATATAAACTATTCGCTTCTGGAAGTGGACGAGCAGGCGGATATACTGGCACAGTACAGCAAGCTCATCAATTATTTTGATCCGTCTGTGAAGTTTGAACTTGTTCTTTTCAACAGGCAGGTCAACGAGCAGATGCTTACAGAACAGTTTGACATTCCGTGGCAGGAGGATGATTTTAATGACATTCGTGAAGAATATACGGAGATGTTAAAGAAGCAGGCGGCAAAGGGAAACAACGGTATCATCAAATCAAAATATCTGATTTTTGGTGTAGAAAGCAATGGCTACAAGGAAGCCAAGAGCCGCCTTAACAACATTGAAAAAGATGTCATACGGAACTTAAACAACATAGGAACCCTTGCGAGGGGACTGGACGGAAAGGAAAGACTGCGTATCCTGCATGAATATTTTAATCAGGATACCATGGAGCCTTTCCGTTTTTCGTTTAAGGATCTGGCAGAATCCGGTAAGTCGGTCAAGGACTATATTGCACCGCCGGGATTTGATTTCCGCTATCCGAACCGCTTTAAGTCGGGAAATATGTATGGCTGTGTGTCCTATCTGGATATTATCGCACCGAAGTTTACGGACGAGCTGATCAAGCAGCTTCTTGACATTGATGCAAACCTTACTATCTCCATGCACATGCAGACGGAAGATCCGGTAAAGGCAATCAAGAAGTTAAAAGCGGTCATTTCCAATATCCAGAAAATGAAGATTGAGGAGCAGAAAAAGGCAGTCCGAAGCGGTTACGATATGGATATTTTGCCGACGGACATTGTGACCTATGAAAAGGATACGCTGGAATTTCTGGATGATTTGAATACGAGCAATCAGAAGATGATCAACATGACATTCCTTATTACCTGTTATGGCAGAACCAAGCGGGAACTGGAGAGTTTAATGCAGAGGGTGTCCGGTATCATTCAGCAGGCAAACTGTGACCTTAGATGTTTACAGTATTTACAGGAGCAGGGCCTTATGGCATCTGCACCGATTGGGTGCAATGAAACAGGAATTGAGCGTACCCTTTCCACAAAGAGTACCGCAATCTTAGTACCATTCTGCACACAGGAATTATTTATGCCTGCTCCGGCAATCTATTACGGATTAAATGCACTCAGCAACAACATGATCATGGCAGACCGCAAAAGGCTCCGTACACCAAACGGGGTTATCCTTGGAACACCGGGAAGTGGTAAGAGTTTTAGTGCTAAGCGAGAGATTTTAAGCTGTTTCCTTATCACAAAGGACGATATTATCATCTGCGATCCGGAGGGCGAGTATTTTGCGTTGGTTGCGGCACTACATGGACAGGTGGTAAAACTTGCAACCAATTCCAAAGATTATCTGAACCCGATGGATATTCAGTTAAGCCATAAAGGGGATAAGGAAGCACTAAAGCTGAAATCCGATTTTATTATTACTCTGTGTGACCTGATTGCAGGCGGCAAGGACGGTCTGGAGAATGATGAGAAAGGTATCATCGACGAATGTATCCGTCATATTTATGATAAGTATTTTGAAAATCCGGTGCCGGAAAATATGCCGTTGTTGGAGGATTTATATGATGCCTTGTTAGCACACAAAAATCCAAAGGCAGAGCGTATCGCAAACAGCCTTGTGCTGTATGTGCATGGTTCCCAGAATTATTTCAACCACCATACCAATGTGGACAGTGGCAACCGTATCATGTGCTTTGACATCAGAGACTTGGGAAATCAGTTAAAGGAACTTGGAATGTTGATCGTGCAGGATGCGGTTTGGAACAGGGTATCACAGAACAGGGAGCGAAAGATTGCTACCCGTTATTACTGTGATGAGTTCCACCTTCTTCTGAAGGAAAAACAGACAGCTATCTACTCTGTGGAAATATGGAAGCGTTTCAGAAAATGGGGCGGTATTCCGACAGGTTTGACGCAGAATGTGGGCGATTTTCTCCGTTCTGAGGAGATTGAGGGTATTTTGGGTAACAGCGATTTTGTGTATCTGTTAAATCAGAATGCCAAAGATCAGGCGATTCTTGCTGATAAGCTGGGACTATCCGATAAGCAGTTATCCTATGTCACCAACTCCGAGCCGGGAAGCGGTCTTATCTTGTTTGATAATGTCGTAATTCCATTCGTGGATAAATACCCGACAGACACCAAGACCTATAAGATTATGAATACCAAGCCGGAGGAATCCGTGCAGAAGGAGGACGCAGTGTAAATGGCAGAAAAGAGACAGAAAAAGCAGGCAGTAAAGGCATTTGAAAAAGAGACATTTTCCAAAGATAAGGAAGTGACTGGAGTAAAACATATAGAACACAGGCAGGACAACACCTTTTCTGTGGAAAACCAGTTTAGTGCCAGCGAGAAGCCTGTGAGCAATCTGCCAAGGGATGCGAACCATGGCAGTCGTACAGGAAAAGCAACTTCTGGTCACAGCGTCCAGAAGTCAGAGTTTAATACTGGGACAGAATACAGGAAAAATAATAAGAAAAAATATTACCGACAGCAACAACAGGACACTTCTGGTCACAATGTCCAGAAGTCGGAAGCCGAAGCGGAAAAGACATTCTTAAAGGAAAACAGCTTTATCAATGAGGAAAACGGTAACGCTACAAATTTCCATACAGAGGACGCAGACAGTTTTCAGGACAATTACCACGTTAGAAATACCTACCAACGGTCTGAGGAAAAAGGAAAATATCACAAAAGGCGTGTGCAGAGAGAATACGCACACAGAGAGCGTGCAAAGTCAGAAAATGCAAAGCAGTCCGATTATGGAGATCTTCAGACAAAGGACGCCACATTTTCGCAGGGGCAGGCGGACGAATTTACAGACCAAAAAGTACAGAAGGCTTTTGATAAGTCGGAAAAGAACCGCCGAAAGTTGCAGAAAGCAAAGGACAAGATGCCGACAAAGCGGCAGTATGAGATGAAGCGTGTCTTTGATGAACAGACCGGAAAAGCAAAGTATGTTGTGGTTCCGGTGGATGTGGAGAAGCCATTTAAACCGGATGGACTGGGAAAAACTGCGGTTCACAAGCTCCAGACCGAAAATATGTATTTTGTGCATCGCAAGATTGCAGAGACAGAAAAGGATAATTCTGCTGTGGAGGGCGCACACAAGACGGAACAGCGAGCCGAGGATATTTACCACTATATGAAGTATCACCGCAAGAGCAAGGCACAGAGAAAGCGTGACCGCTTAGAGCGATTGCACAAAAAACAGGTTACAGCGGATATGAAGCTGGAGTATGAGAAATTCATCAGTGAAAATCCACATCTAAAGGGCAACAGTCCAAAGAAGCAGTTGCAAAGGCAGCTACAGAAACAGCGCATCAAGCGTGAGTATGCCAAGGCAAGGCGGGTAGGAGCAGAAGCCAAGACTGCAAAGGAAACATTTACAAAGACAGCCAATGCTGCAACCGGGATTGCAAAGAAGTTACAGGAAATTGCCACGAAAAATAAAACACTGATTATCACAGTGGGTATTTTTGCACTTCTGCTCATTATGATCATGTCGGCACTATCAAGCTGCGGTTCCATGTTTACCGGAACTGTGACAACAACGATGGCAAGCACATATCTTAGCCTTCCGGCGGAGATTGATGCAGCAGATTTATCTTTTACAGAAAAGGAAATGGAACTGCAAAATAAGATTGACCGGATTGAAACTGATTATCCGGGATATGATGAATACGATTATAACCTTGGTGCAATCGGGCATGATCCGTACACACTGATCAGTTATCTTTCCGCAGTCCATACGGAATTTACTGCCGCAGGAATAGAGAGTGAGATTCAGGAATTATTTGATGCCATGTATTCACTCACTACCGAGGAAGTAGAGGAAACACGGACAAGGACAGTCACAAAGACCGGAACCAGAATAGTAACAAATCCGGACGGGACTACCCGTACCGAGGAATACGAGTATGAGGAGGAAGAAGAATATACCGTAACAATTCTTCGTGTCACACTTACGGTCACACCGCTTGAGAGCATTGTAGCCGGACGCATGGACAGCGAACAGACGGAAATTTTTGGAGCCTATACGGAGACAAAAGGCGGCTTACAGGTCTTTGCTTCTCCGGTTGATTATTACTGGTATTACTATATCAGCAGTTATTATGGCTACCGGAAAAATCCAAACACCGGAGCCGAGGAGCTTCACAGGGGTGTGGATATAGCGGTGCCGACAGGAACGTTTGTATATGCGGCACATGATGGAACGGTAACAGAAGCAACTTACGATTCCTATTATGGAAATTATGTGGTGATTACGGACAGTAAGGGATATACCACAAAATATGCCCACATGGACAGCTTAAATGTGTCCGCAGGGCAGAGTGTAAAAAAAGGTGACAATATAGGCAAAAGCGGAAATACAGGAAGCAGTACCGGAAGCCACCTTCATATCGAATGTCTGTATAACGGGGAATATTATAACCCGTTATTTTATTTTGAAGCAGGAGAACAGACCATTTATGGAGAAACAACGGGCGGCACCGGAGGAGGAACCAGCAATGTGATACCGCCGGAATCCTATGATGATGCAACCGTACAGACGCTTATGCGTGAAGCAAACAGGTATCTGGGAATGCCATATACTTTTGGCGGCACAGCTCCGGCTAGTTTTGACTGTTCCGGTTTTGTATGCTGGGTATTTTCAAACAGTGGCGTACATAACCTGCCAAGAACCACAGCACAGGGCATTTATGACCAGTGTACTCCGGTATCAGCGGCAGATGCAAAGGCAGGGGACATTATATTTTTTACAGGAACCTATAATGCAGGACGTCCGGTTACACACGTTGGTATCTACTGTGGAAACGGTACGATGGTGCATTGCGGTGATCCAATTCAGTACACATCAATCAATACTTCTTACTGGCAGAGCCATTTCTATGGTTTTGGAAGATTGAATTAGCGAAGGGAGGAATTATTTTTGTCAGTAGAACGAATCAATTCACAGCTTAAAAAGGTCAGAGAGCAGATAGCACAGCTACAGGCAAAGGAAAAAGACCTTGCAGAACAGAAACAGATGGCGGAGGATGCCGAAGCCATGAAGATCATACGAAAATATAAAATCTCATCCGAGCGATTGCAGATGCTTAATAAGCTCAGTGAGGATGAAGTCAGAAATTTATTACAGAAACGGGAACAGGAAAAGGAGGTTTCAATCAATGAAAAACAGGAAATTATCGGCTAGGGCGGTAGTGTCCCTTATGCTGTCGGCAATACTTTTTTGTATGCCGATTGGGGCATTTTTTGCCAACAGGACAAATACGATAGAGGTTCATGCGGAGGATACTGCCGAGCAGAAAACGGAAAGTGCAAGTGACGCAGAAAATACAGTTACACCCGGCAATGGCAGGGAAGAAAATTCAGGAACAGATACCGGAGAGGGAAAGACGGAAAATTCCACAGAAGGCACAACAGAAGATTCGTCTGAAGAAACACAGCCTGCCGCAAAATGCACCTGCAAAGAAAAGTGCAGCCAGTATGCGGTGGATGAAGATTGTGAGGTGTGTGCAAAGAACTATAAGGAATGTACCTATATCAATCCGAGCGTAAAAATCACAATCAATACACCTTCTGGGTGGCATAACGATACCACTAAGGTGATAGTCAAAGTAGAAGATACGATAGTTTCCGGTAATTTTACCGTTCAGACAGTAAAGGCGAAAGTCGGGCAGAATGGAAGCTGGACAGATATTACCGAGGATATGTACATAGAGATTTCCGAAAACAGCACCATTTATGTGCAGGTCACAGACCAGAAGGGCAAGACCTACGAGAAAAACCGTTATATCAAGTGTTTTGATTTTACCAAGCCTACCTTAAATGCGGCAGTCAGCGACGGTCTTTTGAGCATTCAGGCACATGATACGGATTCCGGTATCAAGGCAATCTATGTCAATGGCTATGAGTTTACAGAGCATACGAATGGAGCCTTGAATATCCGTCTGCAACAGTTCGATGCAGGGTATCAGTATTTCACGATTTCTGCCATGGATAATGCAGGAAATACCTCTGAAATCTATAAAACAGCCAATCCGTATTACACCGATCCGGAGAATAAGGACAGCAGTGAAAAAGATCCGGCACAGCAGCTCCCGGTGGATGCGTCTGCAACCAAGCCAAGCTCTGCAACCGCACAGGTCACAGAGCATACGAAAACGGATGTGAATGGAAATACAGTTTCCCAGACAGGCAGTGGAACAACTTCAAGCAGTTCCGCAACAGCAAAGCAATCTCCAAGTACGGGAGATACTTCTAAGGATGCAGACCAGAGCAGTGACAGCCAGACCACAGAAAAAGGCAAGGAATTTTACACAATCCAGACTGCATCAGAAAAGGTATTTTATCTTGTGATTGATCGTGATGGGGAAGATGAAAAGGTGTATTTCCTTACAGAAGTCAGTGAAAACGACCTGCTGAATACCACAACGGATAACAGCGAGACACTTCCGAAAAATTCAGCGGCATTGGAATCTGCAATCCCTACCAAAGACAGCGCATTATCAAATAATAATGCTGATACCACAGGAGATAAAACACAGGGAGCAGAAAGTGTTGAGGACAGCACCGAAGATAGCACGGAAGATACAAGTGAGCCGAAAGAGGATACCGCAAAAGCAGATGGTTCCGGCTTTACATATATTTTAATGGGCATTGCTGCGGTAGCTGTGATCGGAGTGGTATGTGTTGTGAAATCCAAGAAGAAAAAGGAAAACTTCATTGATGAGGATGAAGATGAGGACGAGCTTGACGAGGACTACGATTATGATGACGAGGAAGAAACCGAGCAGGATTCCGACGAAGCATTCATAAATGGTGGTGATGATACAGAGTCAGTAGACACAGACGAGAATGACAATGAAGATAACAACAACGAGAATGATGAAGAAAATGGGGAGGAATAGAGATGGAGCTTGTAATTGCAGAGAAGCCGAGTGTGGCACAGAGCATTGCGGCAGTTCTTGGTGCCACACAGCGTAAGGACGGATATTTGGAAGGCAATGACTATCTGGTATCATGGTGTGTGGGACATCTGGTAGAACTGGTACAGCCGGAAAGCTATGAGGAAGCATGGAAGAAATGGAGCTATGAGAGCCTTCCAATCATTCCGCAGGAATGGCAGCATGAAGTGAAAAGTGATACGAAAGCACAGTATCAGATTTTGAAAAAACTTATGCATGATGACAGGGTGGATGCCGTTGTATGTGCTACCGATGCCGGAAGGGAGGGAGAGTTGATCTTCCGCCTGACCTACAACATGGCAGGGTGCAGAAAACCGATGAAACGATTATGGATTTCTTCCATGGAGGAGAGTGCTATCCGTGACGGCTTCCATAATCTTCGTCCAGGCAGTGATTATGACAATCTGTACAAGTCAGCACTATGCAGGCAGGAAGCAGACTGGCTTGTGGGTATCAATGGCACTAGGCTTTTTACGGTATTGTATGGTGGCAAGGCATTAAAGGTCGGCAGAGTGCAGACACCGACACTTGCCATGCTGGTAGACCGTGAAAGTAAAATCATGAATTTCAAGAAAGAAGCCTATTATATGGCTCATATCATGGAAAATGGTCTGGATGCTGTATCGGAGCATATCAGTGATAAAACGGAAGCAGAGAGGATTGCAGGAGCCTGTGAAAACGGACAGGCTCTTGTCACTTCTGTGATAAAGGAAGAAAAGTGGGTGGCACCACCGAAACTCTATGACCTTACCACACTCCAGAGGGATGCAAACCGTCTGTTTGGCTTTACTGCCAAGCAGACATTGGAATATACGCAGAGCCTTTATGAGAAAAAGTTAGTAACATATCCGAGAACAGACAGCCAGTACCTTTCCGATGACATGGAAGGTACTGCAAAAAATGTGATCGAAGCGATTTTCAATTCTCTGTTATTTGAGCAGAATGTCATGTTCAATCCGGATATAAAAAGAATTTTGAACAGCAAGAAAGTGACAGACCACCATGCAATCATTCCGACCATGGAGATCATCAAACAGGATTTAAAAGCAATACCGAAGAGTGAGATGAAGATACTTTCCCTGTGTGCTAACCGTCTGCTGTGTGCGACCGGGGAGAAGCACATTTATAATTCCACAAAGGCAGAGATTACCTGCAACAATATTGTGTTTAAGGTATCCGGCAAGGAAGTGTGGAAAAATGGATGGAAGGAATTTGAGGATTTCTTCAAAAATTCCTATAAGACCACAGAGGATAAATCAGATGCCGAGGAAGAAAAGAAGCTGCCGGAGCTTCGTGAGGGCATGACGATTGCAGTGGAGCAGACAAAGGTTTCCGAGCATTTCACACAGCCACCGAAGCATTATACTGAAGATTCCCTTTTGTCGGCAATGGAGCGAGCCGGAAACGAGGACATGAGTGACGATGTGGAGAGAAAAGGACTTGGTACACCCGCCACCAGAGCGGATATCATAGAAAAACTGGTAAAAGACGGATTCGTAAAACGTGAGAAAAAGCAGATGATCCCGACAGAGGACGGAATGAAGCTGATCACGATACTTCCGGATGTAGTAAAATCTCCGAAACTGACTGCTGACTGGGAGAATGAGCTTACTCTTGTATCCAAAGGAGAAGTTGCTGCAGAACAGTTTATGTCAGGTATTGAAGCAATGGTAACTGATCTTGTAAAGACCTATCACAGCGTTAGTGATGAACATAAAGCCATGTTTGGCACAGGCAAGGGTGGACAAGAAGTGCTAGGCAAATGCCCGAAGTGTGGTGCTGATGTAGTCAAGGGAAAATTTGGAGCGTACTGTACCGGAAAGTGCGGTATGAATGTCGGCAAGGCACTTGGGGTAACACTTTCCGATACACAGGTCAAGAGCCTGCTTCAAGGGAAAAAGATACTTGTAAAAGGATTAAAAGGCAAGAAAGGCAGCTATGATGCTTATTTAATTCCGGAGAGCATAGAGGAGTTTTCCTATACGAAGGATGGAAAAGAAATCAAGGGATTTCAGTATAAGTTTAAGATGGAATTTCCACCGAAAAAGGACAAATAGAAGAAAACAATTCCAAAATAATTTGTAAGATTTTGTCGAAAACTGTCATGTATATAGTGAAGGGAGGACTTTGGCATGAATAAGGGAAAAGAAATAGATATGCTGAAAGAAAAACTTGACTATTATACGTTGGTAGCAACCGATGAGGAATTTGATGCCGAGGAAGTTATAAAAATTGTAAAAAGGCTGGAAGAACTTGAACCGACAGAAGCACCGGAAAAATCTGTCGATGAATTTTTGGACGATTTCTGGAAATATTGCGAGGAACGAGAAAGGGAGGAAAAAATACTAGAAGAATTTCGGAAGCAGAAATAGCTGTATCTATGATGAAAAAAGTGTGGTATTATGAGAGAAAGAAATTTGCAAATCGTAAGTTGTGAACTTAGAATTAGAGGTGTTGAAAATGAAAATAATAATTATATTTAT